>Ga0222664_1000010_pt1 | contig 257533 bp, 321 predicted proteins | sample AntAcemetagen604_FD_181147 | JGI IMG/M metagenome (GOLD analysis project Ga0222664, IMG submission 181147) | Saline water microbial communities from Ace Lake, Antarctica - #604 | ecosystem: Environmental > Aquatic > Non-marine Saline and Alkaline > Saline | place: Antarctica: Ace Lake... | reverse complement strand
CGCCTCAACATCTGGGACTTTGATGACACCCTCGCGTGGAGCGTGAGGGCTGTTGAGGAGTTCAAACGACGCTACCCGGAGGTTGAAAGCTTCCGGTGGTGGCACGATGCCGACTGGAGCACTCAAGCAGTGCTCGAGACGATGCCCGTGCTCGAGATGTGGGCACGTCTGAACAAGACGCCCGGCACGCACTGGGTTCTGTCAGGCCGGAACAAGAGCGCCATTCAAGAGTGGATGAACCTCTGGCGTCAACACCCAGACCTCGGCCCCGTCATTCGAAAGATCTCTCGCATCCACAGCACCTCCGGTGGCCCGTTCCGACACAAGGACACTGCGGCACGGAAGAAGAAGTGGGTACAGGACACCGTCGTAGGCAACTGGGCTGAAGTCCATGTGTACGACGACAACAAGCGAAACCTGGCTGAGCTCGATGAGCTTGGCTTGATCACCCACCTCATTCGCGATGGCCGCGAGGTGTTCCAGGGTGATCACCACCTGTGGGAGCGTGTAAGCTCCGAACGGGTGGACAAGGATTTGCAGGTGATCTACCAGAGTATCAAAACGCTCGGTGAGATGGAACACCTCTCGGAAGATGCTACCTATTCGGAGGTTTTCAGGGCCACTTTGGACACCTTGAAGAGCTTGCAGAATAGGATTCTGACTGGCTTGAGTACGCTGGAAGTGCTTGAGCTTGTCGTGCATCAACTGGCACAAACCCGCATCAGCTTGGGAGGTGACCTGAGTGGTATTGCCTCTCAGGTTGAGGCGGGGCGGCACGTTGAGGTTGAGTTCCGTTTCGATGAGGTGGTGGAGGGAATCTCGCGCTCCACCCGACCTGAGATCGAACGTGCGGTTCATAGCCTCGGCGTACAGATTGAAGCTACCTTTGACCGACTGTCCCTGCCCATTGTCTGCGCCGTGAACCAGAGGGTGATGGGCGGTGACAAGGTGACAGTAGGTTTCCTGGGCACCATTTGGAGGATGTCATGAGTGATGTAAGCAATCGGCTGAGCGCGGTGGCGTCAGACCTTCGCAAGTCTGCCAAGCGGAAGGTCAAGAAGCCCCGCACCAATGAGAAAGGCGTCATGGTCCTCACTCCCGAGGACCTGCGAGCCATCGAGAAGAAGAAGGATTGGAACGAGCGCAACCGTCGCCCCGGTGGACCTCTACGGAACAAGGGTGGCCCGCACTCTGACCAGTACGAGAAGGGACACAGCCGACGTGACCGCAAGCGTACCAAGCAGCTTCTACGTCAGAACCGGGACCTTGACTGATGCCCACACTATTCCAGCAGGAGTACACCTACACCTCCGGCTCTGGAGCTGACCAGTGGGTCTACAAGGTTCTCATCTCAGCGACCGGTGCGATCTCCATGCGGATCATCAGCACCCCTCTCGGGACTGCTGCCGCACTGGACATCCCCGAGAGCGTCGTGGACGATTTCAGCAACTCCGTTGACGCCCTTCAGTCTTCTGGAGGGATCTCATCGGGCTCTACCGGAACCACCTGATAGAATAAACACAAAGCAGATCTATACACATGAAAGTTTTCTTCGTCTCTGAGGGGCCGAACGGGTGTGGCCTTTACCGGGCCGAGATCCCGATCCGCTACCTGCCGACACACGGTATTGAAGCCCGCCTGGGCCACATCGGAAGCACCGACGCAGAGATCCTCTGGGCCGATGTGATTGTGGTTCAGAAGCAGTATGAGCTCTCCTTCCTACGGCGAGTTGAGAGCTTCAAGAAGCGCGGCAAGAAGGTCATCTACGAGCTTGACGATGACGTCTTCAGCCTACCCTCTTGGAACCCCGCGCACGCTTTCTACATGCGCATCCGACAGAACGTCATCCGCTACCTGAAGGCTGCGGACGCTGTGATCTGTTCCACTCCGTTCTTGGCGCAGCAGATGCGCAAGCACAACCCGACGGTCTACGTCTGCCCCAACTCGCTCGACTTCGGAGAGTTGGACCGGATGGGCACAGCCCCCCAGATGATCTCGGCGTTGGACCGCAACTGCAACAAGATCTCCACCGACGAGTTCTTCACCAGGTGCGAGGGTCGCACCGTGATTGGCTGGCTCGGATCGCCTACCCACAAGAAGGACCTCCAGCTCATTGTCCCGTGCCTGAAGCGCATCACCCGTCAGTACGGGAACAAGGTGATGATCGTCATGGGTGGGGCGGCTCACAAGGAGACCGTTGAGGCTACGTCCCACGACCAGATCATGTTCCTGGAGATGGTGCCGCCGAGGACCTACCTCCGGTACCTGGCATCTCTACCTATCGACATTGGCCTGGCTCCCGTAGCGGACCACCTCTTCAACTACTCGAAGAGCAATCTCAAGGTCATCGAGTACATGGCGTGTGGTTTCGTGCCCGTGGCCTCAAACCTAATCACCTACAACGCCACCATCCGAGACGGGGACAATGGATTCCTCTGCCGCAACCCTGCCGAATGGATTCAGACCGTGCGCAAGCTGGTTGACAATCCTGAGCTGCGTGGGAACGTGAAGCAGAACGGAGCTCGTTACGTGCGAGCCCGGTTCGACATCGCCCAGGTCGTAGGCACCTGGGCGGGCGTATTCAAGACCGTACATGGAGGATAGGATGAGAGTTCTGGTCACCGGAGGTGCCGGGTTCATTGGCACCAACCTCGTACTCAGGCTGCGAGAGCTCGGCCACAGCGTTCTGATCGTAGACTGTCTCGACGAGACCCTCTACGGTGAGGACGTGAAGCGGAAAAACCTCGCACGCATTTTCGGAGGACCCGTGACGGCTGACTTCCATGTCGTCGACGATCTGGGGTGGGTCGATGAAGACGTGTGCAACCTGAGCAGCGCTCAGAGCTCGGCTGCCATCTGGGCTCGCAAGGGTGTCGACACGGTGTTCCACCTCGCGGGGCTTGCTGGCGTGCGACCCAGCCTGGTTGATCCTCTGCGCTACTCCCGTACCAACGTGGAAGGGACCGTGGCCGTTCTGGAGTTCGCCAAGAACCACGACGCTGATGTGGTGTTCGCCAGCAGCTCATCCATCTACGGCACCCTCCGCTCTCCCTTCAAAGAGAGTGACCGCCCCACCGCGATGATCAGCCCCTACGCCGTGACCAAGAGACAGTGCGAGCTGCTCATGGACTACTACGCGCAGAGCACCGACCGGATCAGAGCATCCCTCCGCTTCTTCACGGTGTACGGACCTCACGGACGACCTGACATGTTCATTCGTGACACTATCGGCAAGGTAGAGCGCGGAGAGACCATAACGCTCTACGGAGACGGCAGCTCGTTCAGGGACTACACCTACGTCGATGACATCGTTGACGGTATCCTGGCTGCCGCTGGTACGCCCCGTAAGGGACACCACATCTACAACCTGGGGTTCGGTACGCCGAACACTCTCAGCTACACGGTGGAGCTCATTGGCGAGCTTGTAGGCAAGAAGCCCATCATCGAGCACATCGGTGACCAAGAGGGAGATGTGCCCGGCACGCTCGCAGACATCGCAAGAGCACAGTTCTACTTCGGCTACGCGCCGAAATTCCACCTGCTACGAGGCCTCACACGCACCGTTGAGTGGATGAAGGAGAACCGATGAAGTTCGTTTGGGTTGCAGAAGATGATGAGTTCGTTGGCTGCTCGAGGTACCGCGCGTTCACCGTGCATCGCCACCTCATCAGCCACGGGCACCAAGCTGTCTGCTGGATCGGCTTTGATCCAGCGCACTGGTGGGTGACGTCGCCCCCGACAACGCCTTGGACGGACATTCCGGGTAGTACCACCATCGTACAGCGCATCCCGCTGACTCAGGCCAACGCACACCACTTCGATAGGGTGGCCGAAGAGGCTGCTCATTACGGGTACGACCTTGACGACCTGGTGTGGGACGTTGACGCTGTTCCTGAGGGGGCAGTCTACGACCAGGAGAAGAGTGAGGGTGTAGCGGCGGCTGTTGAATGGGCTCAGTTTGTGACCGTGTCTACCGACCGGCTCGCTGAGGAGGTGCGTCTACGCTGGCCGGAGAAGACCGTCTACGTGGTTCGGAACAAGATTGAGCAGCACGTAGCCCGCCTGGCGCAGACCGGAAGAGCTCTACGTGACCCAAGCCGCGTGAACATCGGATACGCCTCCGGCACCCGGACGCACCGCAAGGACTTCGCTCTGATCGTTCCAGTGTTGGACCGCATCATGGAGAGCAGGGACTACGTGGACCTGCACATCATTGGCGAGCTGCCTCTTGCGCCGGAGTTTGAGCAGAAGTGGTACCCGAAGTACCGGCTTTGGAAGTGGCAGCATGTGCGCCCACAGCTCCTACCGCTGACTCTGAACTCCCTGTTCGACATCAACCTTGTACCCCTTGAGGACACGAGGTTCAACCGCTGCAAGAGCATCGTCAAGGTGATCGAATCCGGAGTGTTTGGCATCCCGAGCGTGGTGTCACCAACCGGCGCACTCGGAGACATTCCATCCTCAGTGGTTCACAAGGCGCGGACGCCGGAGGAATGGGACCACTACATCCAGAGGCTCATTGACCGTCCTCAGGAGCGCCGATCCTACGGGGACAGCCTCCAGAAGTACGTCCTCGACCATCACTCCGTTCTGATGCCGCCTGACCTGGGAGGGCTCCTGTGACCCCGAAACTCTCCATCGTAGCCACCGTCTACAACAAGGACGTCAAGTCCTTGACCACCTTCTTTGAGGGCTTGAAGAGGCAGACGAGCAAGGAGTTTGAGCTGATCCTCGTCGACGACTGTTCCGATGTGGACTATCAAGGTGTCATCCAACGGTACGGCAAGGACTTCCGCATTGAGTACATCCGCCTGGGACGTAACAGCGGCCAGTGCAAGGCTCGGAACATCGGCGTGCGTGAGAGCTCTGCCGAGTTCATTTGCATCGTGGACTCGGACTGCATCCCTAACGCACGGTTCGCTGAGGTTCACATCCATGAGCTCACACACCACGAAGTGAAGGACGTGCTCATCGGGGCCTACAACATCGAGTCTAACGGCAGGGAGATCTGGGGGCTTATTGACCAGCTACAGAGGAACCCCGCCAAGAGGGACGCAGAGACCTCTCTTCAGTACCCCGCGAACCCAGGCTACTTCCTGAACTTCATCACCCGCAACGTGTCGTTCAAGCGTGGCGCTGTTCCGCCCGGTGGGATGTTCAACGAGGACTACGCCTACGTGGGCACCGACCCGAACTCAGGCTTCGGATGGGAGGACGTTGAGGCCGGGTGGAACCTGTTCAAGAGCGGACTGCACTTCAGCTACACCAACGAAGCGTTCACGGTCCACCTCAGCCACCCGTCCACGACCGACCCGATGATCAAGCCTTTGAGATCCATGAGGAACTTCAGCCGGTTCCTCATGCACAACCCAGCGGTGGTCTACACAGAGGCGTTGCCCTGGATCGTTGAGACCTACGGGAAGATCTACTCGTGGTTCAAGAACACGAACCCCACGCAAGAGGTGTTCACCGACGGCCACACCGGACGACCTTGGGGCGTTGTGTCGATTGAGCTGACTTCCTTCAACGAGGCTCAGCACCCCTTCGTGATTGAGTCGGCACTCGCTCAGTGGCGCACTGGCGTAGAGATCTACCTTGTAGGCGGCGGGCAACTCGCTCGGTACTATGCAACGCTGCACTCCTACGTGAAGGCGGTTGACCGCGTACCTGACACCGCTCACGCACGAAAGGTGACCATCCTGCTTCCGGACGACATGATCCTCCCTCGCGGCAGGATGGACAGGTACTCCCCAGCACAGCCTTCCAAGACCCTCTCTCGGATTGACGTGCGACCGAAAATCGGAGGGTTCCAGAGCCCGACAGCGTTCTATCACAAGGACCTACGGCCCCGACTCTCCCATACCAACCGCACCGTCAAGCGGCGGCTCAAGATCCTCACCTACCGCTGGCACGTAGGACACCAGTACGAGCTCTGGAAGCTCCCTCACGACTTCTACGTCGCAGAGGACGACACTACGATGGCGTGGGACTACAGCTACCGACCGTTCCCCAAGAACGCTCAGTTCGTGAAGATGGACGAGATTGACCCTCGGGACTATGACCTCGCACTGCTCCACTTCGATGAGAACGTCGCCAACCCTCTGGGTGTATCCAACGACGTACTCGGGAAGGGGTGGGGCGCAATCTTCCGCAGGTTCCTCAAGGAGACCAAGGGAATGCCTCGGGTGGCGATCTGCCACGGCACGCCACCCTTCCACGGGATGTTCGACGTTGACTATCGCGGCCCCGACCTCATGAAGGAGTGGGACGTTGAGGTGAATCGTATCCGCAACCTTGTCGGCAACATGCCCATCGTCTGCAACTCCTACAACGCATGGAGCCAGTGGAAGTTCCCGAACAGCCGGACCATCTGGCAGGGTTTTGATAGCTCTGAGTACACGCCCGGACGCCGGGACCGGGACTTCATCTACGCCGCAAACAGCATCCGTCACCGTCCCTGGTATCGTGGCTACTACGAGTTCAAGTACCTCAACGACCTGTTCAAGATTGACTATCTGGGACGGGATGATGGCGGTGAGTTCAGTAGGGTCGAAGTACAGAAAGCCGCGTCAAGGCTGCCTCCCCAGGCTCGAGCCAAGGAGCAGTTCAGGCTCTACCAAGAGCTGCTCGGCAGGTACAGCGTGTTCGTCAACACTACCCTCCGTAGCCCCATGCCCAGGACGAGAGCTGAGGCAATGCTCAAGGGCGCGTGTTTGGTGTCGATGGACTACCACGATGAGAGCATGTTCATCACCAACGGGCTCAACGGATTCACGGGCAAGACCAAGGAGGAGCTCGCGGAGCATCTCCTTTGGTGCCAGAAGAACATGAACGCTGCTCGGCGTATGGGAATGCGAGGGCGGGAGACCATCTGCCGCCTGTTCACGCACCAACGATACCTCAAAGAGTGGCAGGAAACCCTATTCGACCTTGTAGGAGGCTGAGATGCTACCGGATAAGACCAACCCCAAGTACAGAGACAAGATCACCACGGAGTTCGGGACAGAGGGCATCCTTCTGGACCTGGGCGTGGGCAACCGCAAGCACTACAAGGGCTCCGTCGGCATCGACATTCGAGACTACCCGGACGTCGACATCATCTGCGACGCTACGAAGCTGATCCCTCTACCGGACAACTCCGTGACTCAGGTGTACAGCTACCACACCATCGAACACATCCCTCAAGGAGCCTACGGCGGGCTCTACAGGGAGATTTGGCGCGTGTGTGCTCCGGGTACGAAGCTGGATTGGTGGTTCCCCTACTGGACCCACGAGACCTCCATTGTGCCGGGGCATGTGACCATGCTCAACGAGCGCATCTTCTCAGGGGGCATGTTCCAGGACCTGTTCAAGACCATCAGCATCGACTACACGTATGAGGACGAGTTCAAGGATCTGCCGCAGAAGGACAAGGACTTCGCACGCAGGCACTACATGAACTCCGTCAAGGAAATGCGCATCCAGTTCAGTGTACGAAAGTAGGAGATCGTCAATGGGTTTGCCCCGATTCGCAGTCATCGTCGGTACGCAAAGGAGCGGTACAACCGTCCTGAGGTCCGTCATGTCAACCAACCCAGAGATCCAGACCTTCGGAGAGGTATTCATTCCCAAGGACTACGAGCAGCTCGGAGGCTACTACAAGTATCTCCATGGGCGCGTTCGGAAGAATCCGAGCCTGTGCATTCCAACCCTCGCCAACGTCTCCGGACTGTTCGGTGGGTACCTCAACTACCTGCGTAGGTTGAGCGGGGACGTAGATCTCATCCTGTTCGACTGCAAGTACGACTTCCTGAGGGGAGCCATGACGCCCGGCGCAGTACGCATGGAGCATTCCCCACTGCTTGACCTCCTGATCCGGCACGATTTCAAGATCATCCACCTGGTGCGAGACAACGTGTTGGCGATGCTGGTATCAGCGGAGCTTTCTACCCGGACGAAGGTGTGGGCGACACCCAACCCGGACAAGATGAAGGACCGGACAGTGGAATTGCCTCTGGGCAATCTGCTGGACAAGCTCGGTAAGCTACGGCGCGAGCAGAAGCACTGGGAGGCGGTGCTTGAACCCATCGCCTTGACCGTGCATTACGAGACCCTGTTTGTAGATGGTGAGGTGCCTGAGAGCACCCTCCAGAGCTTTGCTGACCATCTTGACGTACCGCGCGAATTCGTGGCTCGACCGGCGTACCAGAAGATTGGACTGCCGCTGAAGGACGCCATCCGCAACTACGATGCGGTCGCAAAGGTGCTTGAGGGATCCATCTATGAACGCTACTTGGAGAGCTGAAATCCATGTGTGGTATTTTCGGAATGGTCGAGAACGGAAACGTCTCCCTCGACGGCAAACTCGCGAAGATGGCAACGTCCATCTCACACCGTGGACCTGATGATCAGAACTGGGTCACCCGGAGGTCCCTCGGTCAGACCATCGGCTACGGCATTGACCGGCTGGCGATCATCGACCGTAGTGGAGGAAAGCAGCCCATCTCCAGCGAGGACGGGAACGTTGAAGTGGTGTTCAACGGCGAGATCTACAACTACGGCAGTCTGAAGGTTGAGTTGGAGAGCCAGGGCCACGTCTTCAAGACCAATAGCGACACCGAGGTACTGGTCCACCTCTACGAACAGCACGGCTTCGGATTCCTTCACAGGCTCCGAGGCATGTTCGCTTTCAGCATCTTCGACAAGAGGGCGAAGCTTCTGTTCCTGGCCAGGGACCACGTTGGCATCAAGCCTCTCTACTACACGTTGGACGGCAACCGCTTCGCCTTCGGCTCTGAGATCAAGGCCATCACGTCCGCCTACCCAGGCTTTGGCATCAACCCCAACGCGATTGCGGACTACTTCACCTTCCGGTACATCCCCGGACCTGACACCATCTGGAGAGGAATCCACGCCCTCCCGCCAGGGCACCACATGGTCTATGACCTCCGGACCCGCGAGCTCAAGATTGACCGGTGGTGGACCATGGACCAGACCGTCCACCCTGACACCTACGAGAACGCTGTGGGCCGGACGCGCGAGCTCCTCATTCAAGCAGTGCGTAGACGCCTCCAGAGCGAGGTACCTCTCGGAGCCTTCCTGAGTGGTGGGGTCGACAGCTCTGTAATCTGCGCCGTTGCTGCCAAAGAGCTGGGCACTGACATCAACGTCTACAACGTGGGCTACCCCAACGCCAACGAGTACGGCTACGCGGGTGGAGTCGCCCGAGAGCTTGGCCTCAACTACTTCCAGTGCGGCATGACGTTTGACGACATGGTCAACATCCTACCTGACGTGCTCAATCACATGGACCAGCCGCTTTCAGACGCGGCCTGTTTCCCCACGCTCCACCTCAGCCGGATCGCGAAGCGTGGATGCACGGTGATGCTCAGCGGTGAGGGAGCTGACGAGATCTTCGCGGGCTACTGGCAGTACGACAGCATCTTGAAGGCTCGGGACGTCAACGACGTGGGTATGCCCGCGATGCTTGACCATTTGGAGCGCTCCAACTACTTCCTGGACCGCAAGGGAATTGTGACCTCAGACGTGACGCGCCATCACAACCCGCTGACTCGTATGCCGACCATCTGGAACGACTACGCGAACACGACCCTCCAGTCGAGGATCACTCGAATGGACACGCTCACCTGGCTTCCTGATGATCTGCTCATGAAGGTGGACAAGATGACCATGGGAGCGTCAGTGGAGGCTCGGGTGCCGTTCTTGGACCGTGATCTGATGGAGTACGTGGTTCGACTTCCCGACGAGTTCAAGTACAACGGCACCACCAAGCGCATCCTCAAGGACGTGGCAGAGAGCTTCGGAGTGTCATCCGACATCACCCGACGCCCAAAGATGGGGTTCACCGTACCTACTGACGCACTGCTCCGAGGACCCTTCAAGGAAGGGTTCAAAAGAGCGATTCACTCTCAGAGATTTCGCAACCTCGGGGCGTTCCTGGACATGAGGCGCATCGACCTCATCATCAATCAATACTACGCTGGCAACAAGGACCTCACGCTCTTCTGTTGGACACTGTTTGTGTTCGCCGCGTGGCTTGAAAACCAGACATAATCCTTTTGTGGGGGCTGTCCCTCGTAAGGAGGTCCCATGCCAGAGCTTCAGGACACCATCCCGCAGCTACTCGAGCAAGTACGAGAGTGGGCAGGACTCGTTAGCGTTCATCGTGAGACCCTCGACCGCCTCATTGAGGTTGGAGAGAAGCGTCGGTTGGGCCGGGTGGATCAGATCCGCATCCGGAACCTACAGTACGATGACGACCGCATCTGGGGAGACATCGTAGGCTCCCAGGGCGACATCTACACTCCTCACATCACCCTACGCCCCCGACGCGGACACCTCTGCACCTGTGAAGATTGGCAGAGGAATGGACGCCGTGTTGGACCGTGCAAGCACGTACTGGCCTTGGGCATTCACGCACGCGATGAGAGGATGGAGCCTGCCGCGCTCCATCTGAGCCGACAGCTTGACGCCATCGAGCGGCTCCTACAGCAGACCCTCGGCGGCGCACACTTCGGAGAGAACCGATGAGCATTGACCACCTGTTCCGTACTGCCGGAGTGTTTGACCCGGTATTGGACAACCGCATGGATTGGCTGTGGGCTTGGGACGATCGTCGGAAGCTCGCCTACGTCAAAGAGGAAGTCCTTGACCGCCTTGAGGGCGAGTTCTACGAGTACCTTGAGCAGCAGGGATGGCCCGGACCAGTCAGTGATTGGGTGCTTGCAATGGGCATTCAGGGCGGTGCGGCCTCCTACCAGTGGAACGACACCTCGGACGTTGACGTCATGGTGGTACTCGACTGGCTCAAGCTGTTCGCAGAGATGGGGAAGTGGACCCTGGCTCAATTCACCGCCGTTGACCTGGCTGAGCAGCACGTCTTCGTTGCTCGAGGTGGAAGGGTATCTGGACGGCATGTGAAGCGGAAGCTTGAGCAGTGCATCTCCGGGCGTGGTGTATGGCAGGGAAAGGGCATCCGGAACAAGGCCGTCCTCAAGCAGCTTGCTCCCACACACCCAATCGACTACAGCATCCAGCGCGGGCTACACCACGGCGACATGAGGTTCGACGGACAGCCTCCCATTGTGGACGCCTCGAACCTGAGCTCCTACCTCGTTGATCTCCCCACCAAGCGTCAGCGTGATGAGAAGGGACGGGGCAAGGACGACACCGTCTGGATGAACGAGATCAAGAAGCCTCCCACGGGCTTCAACCTCGAGAAGGACGCCCCTGAGCTCTACCAGAAGGGCATAGGCTCGTTGCGCGGCGTGACCATGCCGTTCGACTTCCTCTACGATCCAAGCAGCCCGAAGGACATCGTCAAGGGAATGGAGGTGCTTGGACGGCGCTTCTCCGAGTTCATGAAGGGACGCACCGAGGGCTACCGCGCCTGGGCCAAAAACCCTGGCCTCTACTCAGTGACCGTGAACGGCGAGACCTACGGCCACCCGGACTGGTTCCCGAACAACATCGGCGTGAAGCTCCTTGAGAGCACTGGCCCCAAGGACGGGAAGAAGCTGATCAAGGAGATCCTCCGCAAGAAGAGGACATGGGGCAACATCCGGTACGTGCAGCGCAACTTCGGCCAGGTGAAGGCTGAGATCCGGGCGTTCCTCGGACCCAACTACGTCGCCATCCGCCGCCTCATGGCTGCCAAGTGGAAGGGACGTCCCTTCCGGTTCAAGAATCCCCGCGTTGCCTCTGCCAAGATTGCCAAGCTCGCCACGTACTACGGGAGTCAGGTATCCACCACTCCAGAGCCTTGGATGATTGAGCTGGAGAACCTGTTCCAGAAGAAGTGGAGGCGGGCGAACATCCACATTGACAGCAGCATCTCCATGGGGTCCGTAGTGGACCACCGGCTCAAGGTAGGCAAGTACACCATCGTGAAGATGGAAGTGGGCGGGTGGTCAAACGCGAGCAAGACTCGAGACTGCCTTGTGTACCCGAACGTTGCTGGAACACGCGGAATGAAGGACCTGTTCCGGAGACAGAAGGACATGCCTGATGGCCGCAAGGTGTTCAAGCAGGTTCTCGCACTACTTACTCCGGAGGGCATTGCGACTATTTCTGGATCACGGGGCAAGCCTGACCCGGCGCATATGGCCGCGATTGCGGTGGCTGTGAAAGCTGCGAAGCACTCCGTGATCAACATCCTGCCCGGCGCTGACATCACCTGGAATGAGTGGGGGTCCATTGCCAGCGGTGAGTACACTCTCCAGGGCGAGTTTGACCCTGACGGTGGCGAGGACTCGTGGAAGGCCCTGAAGATGCTTGAGGTGAAGGTGAGCTTCGAGGACAAGAAGTACACCGTGAGCACCCTCGGCCAGGACGACTTTGCCAAGACCCCGCGCGGGATGGTGAGCCTGCTGGACAAGTACCTGCGACGGATGATGAACAAGGGCTTGCGCGCTCTTGACCCCTACGTCAAGGAGCTGATGCTCGGGAAGATCAGCCCCGACGATGTGATCCGCAAGGTGTTGAGCGCTACCGTGGAGTACGAGTATGTTGACGGCAAGAGCTTCAGCTCACGCATCAACCTTCAACTCCGCAAGCGGACCAAGAAGGAAATCCCCGGCAGCATGATCATGCAGTGGGTGAAGGACAACTGGCGCGAGGTACAAGCCGCACTCCCCAAGAAGGCTCCACCGACCTACGGCCAGGTACATGGCGTCGACAGTGAAAGGGACCGGCACATGGCAGACATGGTGTTCCCTGACGTGCGGAGCGAGCGACACAATGAACTCGCCTACCGTGAGTCCTCACAAGAGGCTGGCAACAGCATTGCGCATTGGAGCGCCTCAGCAGAGAGCGCCTACCGCGTTGAGTACCACGTCAATGACGACGGCTACGACGATGAGGATGATGAATTTGACGATGAGGATGAGATCGAGGTGGACGAATGGTAACCCAGGACACAATCAACCACCTTGCGAACGTGGCGGCTCGGATGCGTCTGAGTCCCGCGCGTGTAGCCTCTGACGATGGCATCGTTGAGGTGCCGCACTCGTTCCACAAGGTGAAGGTCGAGCCAGCCAAGAAGAAGCCGTTCGTTGGCTACGTGGACTTCCAAGGGCTTGAGATTGACATTGAGGTCAAGGCCGGACAGTACCGCGAGAAGACCAACCCTGAAGGCAAGAAGTGGAGGCGCTACATGCACCACCACTACGGCGAGATCAGGGGGACAGAGGCCACAGACGGCGACCTGCTTGACGTGTACGTTGGCCCCAACCACGACAGCTCACTCGTGCTTGTCATTCACCAGCACATGCCTGACGGCGGGTTCGATGAGGACAAGGTGATGATCGGCTTCGACTCTGTAGAGGAAGCCATCGGGGCCTACAAGAAGCACTACCCTCGACCGGGCTTCTACCGCGAGGGTGAGCACAAAGCGTTCCCCATCGGACGCTTCTGGCGTTGGGTGAAGGATGAGCGCAACCACGGCAAGAAGGTAGCTCTCGAAAGGTGACTTGATGGTTCTTGGTGTTTGATGGGTACCTTCCTACCCGGAGAACCTTGATGCCGTTTGACCCAGAAGCTCCTGCACCGTGGCCCGAGACGGAGGCTGAATTCCTCGCCTACGTCAAGAGCGCCATCGAGCACCCTCACGACTACAACACCTCGGCAGCGGCCTTGGGTCTCATTGCCCAGGCAGCGTTCAACTACGGCGCGGGCCAGATGGGTAACAGCGGCTTCCAGGCGGGTTGGGCCGGGCTGAGCTTCATGCGTGGCGTCCGCTCCCTGAAGGGACCTTTCGCCATCCTCTCCGCTGACCAGTTCATGTATCCGCAGTACGGAACTGCTGCGGAGAAGGTGACTGAGTACGAGGCCTCGTGGGCACCGTGGATGAAGGAGCGCGCTCAGGAACTCATCGACGAGTCCCGTAGCGGCGTACACCCCGGAGTCATGGCGCACTGGCAGAGCCTCGCCAACACGAACCCGGAGCCGTACCTCGAGCCCCCAGTTGTGGAATCCGGGCCTACGGTTCACAGCCGTGCCGCGATCCTCATGGATGATGAGGAGCAGCTCCAGGCTGAAACCCGCGCGTTGCCTTCCGCCTCCTTGCTGTTGGCGGATCGCTACACGCCGGATCTACTCATCAGGATCCAGGCTGCCGAGCAAGGGACGCTGCCCGAGCCCTCCTGAGCCTCTCGTCTACATCATCAGCCGGGCGTGCCGCCTCTACTTCGGCCTCCGCTCTTGCGAGTGAGGCCGTCGCTACTCGCTTGAGTCCGCCCTCAAGCTGAGCAAGCTCAAGCTCTACGGAGATGAGGTCTGAGATCTCCTCGCGGGTGTGGCCGCACAAGTCCTGCTCCGTACCGGAGGGCACGGCCACAATCACCGGCTTCTCAACGATGCGCTCCACAATGCGCTCCTGAACCACCAGCACCTCAACGATCTGCACCTCCGGCGCGGGTGGGGATTTCACCTCTTCGCGCACGGTGAGCTTCGCCTTCACGAGGAGCGGGGAGTCGGAGTCCCTCCAGAACTTCGCCTGAGGCACCACGGTCGCCTTCCTGGCGGAAGGCTTGCCCGCGAGGGCAATCTTGTCGGTCGGGCCTACGAATCGGTCGGAGCCTGACGCAGTGTCCATACAGTCAACCGCCGCAACGGTCACGAGGCCCGTGTCGTCATCCGTGAGGAGGGTGCGGAGGTGGTCGATCACTCGGTCTGGCGGTCCCTCGAAGGTGAATCCCTTGATCTCCTTGATGGGCACCTTCACTTCCTTGTAGTGCCCGTAGCGATCACGCTGGCTCTCGGTCTTGAACCATCGCTCCTTGAGATGGTCTGCCCAGCCACCCTTGCCTGAGATGGAGATGGTGAGCGTGAGGTCAGATCCTGCGTACTCCTCCAGGTCCGTTGCGAGGTTGGTGAGGATGTCTCGTGGGTGGGCACGGTAGCGGCGGTCTTTCCACACGCTCCGTTCCACCATCTGAGTCTCGGCTACCTCCGGCATGTGAATGTCGTGAGATTCAGCCATCGTCCTGTAGCGGTCCCGGTCACCCCCGGCACGCGCCAGGTCTTCATGAGCATCCGCCAACCGACGCTGGGCGTAGTCGAGGTCTTCCTGAAGACGGATGGCCCCAACCGGGTCAGAGTCCACGGGCTCGGGCTCGGGCATTGAGGCTTTTGCCCCAGCTACGCCCACCGCTACACCACCCGCTCCCGCCGCGAGGAGGGAGCCGATGCCGCCGATGGTGAGAAGGATGATCGTTACGGGTTCCATGTCTGTCCTACTGGAAGCTAACGCTGCCGAAGTTGTTGAGCATCACAGGTACGGTGTCTCCAACGTTCCTGTTCAGGTAGTCGGCGCGTTCTACGTTGATGGAGCCTGATCCAACCTCGGCACCATCCATGTAGCTCACGCCCACCGTGTAAATCCGGCGCGGGGAGTCCACATGGCGCGTGCCGCTGGTCCGGGCGGTCGGATCGTTGATGGTGTGGCCGGTGAAGGTCACTCTGTGGTTGGTCCCGCTTGCCCAGGCGTAGTACGTGTAGTCGCAGTACCGATGCTCTCGGTTGCACATCACATCCACGATGATGTCAGGCTGAGCCGTGCAATCCTCCGCTTGGATGTAGCCGCAGTTGAACCCCCCAGCACCGTCATCTGTACAGGAGCTCTGGTCGATGCTCGTGGTGTCTACCCACACGCACACGTCGGGCACCGTTTGAGTGGTCGTGCCACACACGTAGGTGTCGCTCGGGTCTTCCTTCATGCGGCAGTAGCCGACGTCCTCACCCGCACGCTCGCCGGAGTTCTTCCCGTTGGAAGGGGAGTAGCTGCTCGAGTCACGGAGGTTGCGCGCCCAATCCGAGTCGCTACGTTGCGTCCAGTTGTACTCCTGAGCCGTGGAGGTGCCGGTCAAAGATGCAACCTGTCCGTCCACCTCGTGAGCCGTGAAGCCCCACACAAGCAGGCCAATGAAGGCGATGATCGCCATCACAATTCCGAGGCCCGCGAAGATGCGTCCGAAGCCTCCGTCATCACCTCCACCACTGCTCGGATCAGGTCCACCGGGGCGCTGGATGTAGGAGAGGTGGCGCTTGCCACCACCGGCTCTCGGTGCGCTGTGGCGCGGAGTCGGTACGGGGGGAGGAGTAGTGGCCCGGCGTGGGGGTGGAGGAGAGGCGCTACGCACAGGCGCGCTCTCGGGCCGTGAGGTTGAAGCCTCCTCGAGGCTACCCACACATGAACCGCAGTTGGTGTTGTCGGCACGCATTCCGCGTCCGCAGTAGGGGCAGTGCTTGTCCTGTCCGTGGCTCAAGTCCGCTGTGTCTGCTGCTGAAGCCGCCTTGAGAGGTCCATCAGGCAGAGCGAGCTTCTGGAGCTCCTCCAACTCACGGGGGCTCCCGCAACCACGGGGACACTCGCGAGTTGTGCCTGGGTACTTGTTGCCGCACGAGTCGCATTCCCAGACGCCAACCACCTTGACGGTGCGTCCGCTGCGTGCTCCACGGGTTCTGCCGGTTTTTGCCATGATGCTACTCCTTGGGCTTCAGGAGTACAACGAGATCATCACCCGGATCCTCAGAGGGAGTCTTGGGCGGCGGGTTCCTCACCAACTCATCAATCAGGCTTCCCGCCATGTTGACTTCGATGTCTTCTCGTGGTGCGGGTTCCCGCGCGTCAACTTCAACGGTTAGGTCTGGATCGGGTCGTTTGGTCACTGTCTGAGCCTCCTTGCTGTACTACCTCAACGCGGTGAGGGCGGCACAGACTCAGAGGCTATCCCCAGCAGAATTCGATCCGGTAGTAGCCGTAGGGCAAACGCCCCTCTTGCACCTCCACCTGGAGGTACTCATCAATCGCGCTGAACTGGATGCCCCATTTGGACTCTCGGTGCGCCTCGAGGTCACGCTTGACGCTCTCGAGCGAGGCGGCGTAGCTCTTGGAGAGGGTGTCCTCGTTGAGGTCAACCTCAAGGGTGCCGCCGCTTTCGTCGCCGCCAACGTCCGAAGAGTCGTAGGACACGTCCTTGCCGAAGTACTCCTTGAGCACTCTCTCCATTTCCTCTTCGTCAATGGAGTGGGTGGTGCGGACTTCGGTACTGATGCTCAAACTCATGACGTGGCTCCCTTTGGGAAGAGAGACACTCTGAACTTACGAGAAGGGCAGTTCGACTTGACGAAACTCAGCCTTCCAGCCCTCAGCACGCTTGAACAAGCGGACTGCCTTGATGTCCTGACTCTCCGTCAGTGCGAAGCGGTGGTAGCGCCCAGCAGGAACCACAACCAGGTCACCCTTCTCTACGGTGACTCGCATCCATCCGTCAGTACTGTTGTCTGCATCTCGGATGTCAAAGGTGCCCTCACCTTCCACCACGAAGCGTACCTCGTCCTCGTCATGGCGATGCTCTTCGAAGAACTTCTGCAGCAAGGGGTCAAGCCCGTCGGTGCTGGAGTTCAGTGCCACCATGTCACGCTGGATGTACCCGTTGTCGGACGCCACCTTGTCCAAGGCCGAGTCGAACTCGTCCTCAACGTACTGGTATCCGATTCCGTTCGCCACAACCACGCCAGCAGTCAGCTCGCCTCGGTTGCATTCAATCCACTGTAGGTCTCTCATATTCCATTCCAATCGCGGCTGTTCAGCCTGTCGTAAAGTTTGAAGAGGTAGTCAAAGCACTCTGCCTGCGTTTTTGCCTGTTGCCAAGAAGAACCCCAGACATAGATGCCGTGGCTCCGCACAAGGACCGCATCCACGTCCGGGTGCCTATCCATGGCGTCACCGAGGCTGTCTGCAAGGTCACATTCGTGGGCCGTGTTGTTGATGACCGGGATGACGACGGAGTCATGGTAGCCTTTGCCACGCAAGCCCTTCACCATCTCACAGAAATCACCCCGGAGCTCAAACCGCCCGACGCCCGTGTAGAGGCTTGCCAGTACGGCACTCTGCTGGTGCGAGTGGATGATGGCACCCGCACCGCGCTTCACGAAGGCGTGCTGGAACAGGGGCCAGCACTGGCTCAACGTCAGCGTAGGGTTCAGGGGAGATTGAAGAACCTCGCCCTCAAGGTTGACCACGAACAGGTCAGAGCGGTGGAGCCGCTCCTTCTGAACTCCGGACGGAGCTACAAGAATCTGGTCGAGGGTCGGGTGCTTGATGGCAATGCCGCCGCCCGTACCCGATGCCCAACCCAACGTGTAGAACTGCCTACACAACCCGCAGATGAGCTCGCGTGTGGGGTGGTCGATTGCCAAGTAATCCATGCTGCCTCCGATGCCTCGATGGACACCGGAATTTGGCAGCGAGGGCTAAACGGAGTGCTTCCCCTTCCAGAAGGTAGCGACGTCAACGTCAAGCAGTCCACCATCAGGGTTCTCGCGAGCCTCCGAGCTGCTGCCGGAGGTCTCCTTCACGTCTTCGCGTGCAATCACCACATGCTCGGCCCTGAGCGGGGTCCAGTACCCGCCGATGCCATCAGGGTAGCCACCACGCGGGTACACGATGAAGGTCACGTTCTCAAGCAACCAGGGCACCTTGCTCCACTTGGACAAGTCATCTACGCAGTCGGTACCCATCACCCAGTAGAAGTCATGTCCGTACTGCGCCTTCAAGGCCGCGACGGTTTCCCAGGTGTAGCCGCTGAGGTCTGCCGTCTGCTCGATGAACGTGACGCTCATCTGGTCCTTCTCAGGGAACTTGGAGATCATACTCCACAACATCTCACCGCGATCCTCAATCGGCAGCATGTTCTTCTTCTTGTCCTGAGTAGCGGCGAAGGGGTGGTTGGCTGAAGGGACGTACCACACCTCATCCACGAGGCCCAACCGCAGCAGCTCCTGTCCGACGTTGCCGTGGTCCAGAGTGGGCGGGTGGAAGGAGCCCCCAATCAGAGCTACGCGCTTCTTGGTAGCTGGATCGGTGCGGGCGTCAAGGGCGGTACTCATGAGTTCTCCAGGCGCTGGGTGATGAGGTTCCACAGGCGCTGATGGTCGCGGTCTATTTTCATCTCGCTGTCGTATCCGTGATACCCGTTAGACGCCTTTCTATCGGAGGAGGCGTCTCTGAAAAGGTCTTCCGAAATCGGCTCGAGGACGGCTCGCAGATGATCACGCACCGAAGGGTACCAGATGTCAGTTACCTCTATCCGGTTGAGGATGTAGGCGGCACGACACAGGTTTGATTGCACCATCCAGTAAGCCCTTGAAGGCTTCAGGAGCTTCGCTTGGTCCGGCATGTCCATGATGGGGATTTCTGACATCCATCCTTTAGCAGATGCCTCACACATGTCGCATAACGCGAGGTGTCGCTCGCGTACCCCAAAGCCGAAGAGCCCTGAGCTGTGCTCTACGCCGGGGAAGGGTGCGCTGTGCCTCACCCCTCCGCTACTGCCACAAGCAGCATGTCCCTGTACGGGGTCTGCGAAGTGCCAGCCGTGACGTCGTATGGCCGGGCTCTCTGTAGGAGGCCAGCCTTGGAACCACCATCCATTCACGAAATCCGGTCCGCTCTTCCACTCGAGCGTGGGCTCCTCCTCGAACAGCATGGCGAATACAAGGTCGTACATTCTGCTCTCCCTAACGCCTCAAACAACCAGATACTCAGAGAAGTCAAGCCGTCATATTCCATTTGTAGACCTGCACCTCTGACGTATCACCTCTCGTGGAGCCATTCATGAACGACATCTATCGCGACCTACAGGCGGCGATTGCTGAGATGAAGACGGACGCCACGGGTATCCACGACGCATTCTCCAATCCCGCATTCGACACCTTCCTTGGCGGCAAGACCGAGGGGAAGACTGCCTACATCAGCGGCTCGGAGGATCAGCTCCGTGTACTCGGCTCCAGCATGATTGGACTTTTGGGCCTACTACGTGCCCAGGACTGGATCTACCGCCACGCACACTGGCAGGTTGGATCGGATGGCTTCTACGGCGACCATCTGATGTTCCAGCGCCTCTACGAGAACACAACGCTTGAGATTGATGGCCTTGCCGAGAAGACTGCTGGCTACCTTGGCGCACAAGTACTCGAGCCGGTGCTTCTGCTCCGAGTGGCTATGGATTGGGTTTCCCGTTGGGAGCAGATCGAATGCCCCTTCCGCCGCGCCCTACAGGCCGAAGAGGACTTCCAGAAGGCCGCTCAGACGGTGTACGACAGCCTGAAGACCTCCGGCGTGATGCCTCTCGGACTGGACGACTTCATCCAGGCTCTTGCCAACAGCCACGACTCCCACACGTACCTGCTCCAGCAGAAGCTTGAGTTCAAGGAGAGCAACATTGGGCGGCGCGCGGTTGAGATCAAGAAGCAGGCGAGCAGCAAGGTACGGACCGGCTCGATGCGCAAGGTGGCCTTCGGCGATCTGACTCAGTTCCTTCGCGTAGGGAACGACATGCTGATCCACAAGTGCGACCGGGACCTCTGGAAGCTCACCAAGGATGCAGACGGCCAGGACGTCATTGAGCGCCTCTACGAGGGCGACGTACTCAACTACTGAGGTGGATGTGTCTGATTTCGACGACATCGCGGCGGCAGAGAAGTTGGCAGCAGAGTTCATTGAGACTCCGCTGGAGCGCAGTGCTTCGCTGATGCGAACCGCAGGTGAAATTCGCCACATCAAGGACAACCTCAGCGCAGGCCGAGACTTCCTTGAGAACCACAACTTCCGCAAGGAAGACTATGTCACCTTGACCAAGCTGCTCTGGCAGGTATCAGTTGCACTCGGCCACACAAGCTCCGTGGTTGACACCTTCAGCCGGATCAAGAGCTTCAACCTCTCCCCTGACGGCAAGCTCGGGGGCATGGGCTACAACAAGAGCGTCACCGACATGCGTGCGGAGCTGACCAACGCATTGAACACCTTGAGCGGAGTGCAGGACACCCTGTTCGACGAGGTGAACGCCCCGCACTGGCGTGAGATCAAGGACAACCTACCCAAGAAGCAGAAGGAGCAGGTTGAGGAGATCATCGAGGACGTAGAGGAGATCAAGGAAGACCCCGAGGGCTACGCCGAAGACGAGTTCATTGAGGAGATCGTCAATGAAGGATCGTAAGGCATGGGGCGGAATGGTTTCGGAACGGAGCTTCGGCACACAGCCGCAGTCCGGACCCGCCGTTCGTGAGCGTGGCTACGGCCCAGGCCCCTACGGCTCCTGGAACGAGGACGAGGGTCGGGGTGACATCGAGGACGACGAGGGAGCAATCCTGAAGCGCAACCTCACGGGTGCTGATGACCAGTTCGATACTCTGTTCGACGCAGAGCTCAGAAGCAGCGTGCTCGTACTTGCAACTTCAAGATTGAACGCGCACCTCAATAGAGCGCTCACACAGACCATCCGAAAGAATCAGAGTAGAGACTTCTTCGCCGTACATGCACCAGCACTGGCGCTTGAGGTAGTAGAAGACGCAGTTCACGCATCCGCACTTGAACTCAGTATCCTTGGTACAGGGGCGCTATCGCCACGCGGTTTGACCAAGCTGATGGACCACCTTCTGACCGGTACCGAATCCCTTGTGGATGGGACAGCACGAAGGCTCATCGAAGGGTACAACGAGTACCTCGAAGCACGTGATGGTGAGCTCTGATGAAGCGCAAAGACAAGAGACGTGTAGAGGAAACCTCCGAGGTTGGGCACGGAAATCCGCTCAACACGAAGGTGTTCGAAGACAAATCCCAAGCCCGCGTCGTGTGGCCTACAACCCCCAGCGCAGACTTCATCTACAAGTCAACTTCAAACCGCATCCGTGTGCTGGCTTCCGCCATCCGAGGAGACTGAAATGCCCAAGCAGCCCGGAGATCTCTCCCACATCTTCGAAAACCCCGTCCCGAACCTGGACTGGCTTGACGTAGATGAAGAGGCTTACCGCCATGTTGAGAGACTGCCCCGGCAGAACCTTGACGCTGTCCCTGACCTCGTAGATGCCTGGACGCATCACGACATGGGCACGGTCCACCGTGTTCCTGCTCTTGATCCCGACACCGTGCGCGAGCACAAGTGGGCATCGACAGAGCACATGGAGGATGCTGAGCTACGCAACCTCGTATCGAGCGCTGTGAAGGACCGCCTTCACGCCGGTTGGGACGCACCGAAGCTTGCCGCGTGGGTACGTGAGAACGTTCACCCAGACCACATTGCTATGCTGGTACCGACGCTACAGAGCGTTGCCAACGAGCACGCCATGCTCGGACAGATGCAGCGCGACGTGACTTTCGAGGTGCAGGACGGTAGTGCGATTGACGAGTATCACGCTCGCCTTGACCTGCCTGCCGTGCCGGAAGAGAACGACCAACTCAATGCCTTCCTCGCTCAGCCCATCCGCACGCACCGCGACTACAACTCGAGTGACCTCCGCACGCACGTGACGGAAGATGCGAATGCCCAGGTAGCGCGTGACCGACGTGCCTCCGGCAAGTACGAGCCGCCGAGCGCTGACTTCCAGAGCGCCGTTGAGCGTTCCCTCTACAGGGACCTCAGCCAGAAGATGATGGCTGCGAAGGGACGTCTGAGTGCCTCCCTTGAGCGTCGGTTTGCCCGCGCGGACAGCGATGCCATCACTACCCTCGCTTCTGAGCAGAACCTCCTGGGTAGCGTCTACGTGCGCCCGGACCAGTTCCGCACATGCCACGACGCCAACGACTTCTTCCGCCGTCACCACAACGCCGCTGAGTTCATCCTTGAGATGGACAAGTGCAGTGGCTGCCACTTCAACCGCGAAGGCGGCTGCTCCCTCATTGGGAAGCAGGTGGTGAAGGACATTCCCTACACCGAAGAGGTGCTCGCCGCTGAGGTGGCTCAGCTCCGTGACGCAGGGACGCTCGACGCCAAAACAGCCGAAGGTATCCTGAGCCGCATTGGCTCTGTGGATGTTCGGGACCTCCTCGCAGAGGCTCACGGCGTACTTGCTCCGGTTGAGGTAGCTGACTACCAGCCGAAGTATGACGCTCAGCAGATGCAGACCCAGCAGCAGGTAGTAGATGCCAAGGCTGCGACCATCTCACATGCCATCCCTCAGAAGCACGCCAGCGTCGTGCGCTCTGCCTACCAGGCGGCGTACAAGGGTGTTCACGGCAGCGCACTCCAGAACCACTTGGTAGAGCGCTTCGGTGCCCCTGCTGTGGTTGCAGCGGGTAGCCACATCCGACCGATTGTTCGGATGGCCGGACTGCTCGGAAACGTGGTGCTCGATGTGCGTGGGTTCCGTAGCGCCAGCGAGGCCAAGAACTTCCTCACCGACAACCGGCTCCACCCTCAGTTCCTCCTCAAGGAAGGCTGTGGCGGCGCATGTGGCGGGCCGAGCTCTGCTCCCGACCCCGCACGCGACTTCCCGGCACTGACCCTCATCAACTACGGCAGCATCGGCCAGTTTGAGATTGAGGCGAGTGAGGCGGTTGACAAGCTCGAGATGAATGAGCGAATCAGCTCGGAACGCGCACTCGAACTGCGTACTTTGGTTGGATCGACCAACTCCTGGGACATCGTTCAGGCTGCCTACATGAGCCCGCGCCCGGCTGCTATTGCAGGACCTGAGCGTGTTGCCCGTGTATCCACCCCGCAGGTGACCAAGAAGCAGGTACAGGACCAGTTCCGCACCGCCGCGCAGAGAGAGGAAGCCCGCATCGCTTCCGCGTTGATGGCTCTGATCGACCGTGAGGTAGAGGCCGACACGATCTCCACCGAGAAGGCTGCGGAAGCGAAGCAGCAGGTTGAGGAGCGCACAAGCACTCGCCAGCAGGTACTCCGTGACCTCGCTCAGGAGCAGGAGCGCTACGCTCGGTACAAGAAGGCTGAAGCCGACCGCAAGTTCGTGGCCTCCATGGCTGACCTGAAGGTGAATGTACGCGCACCCGGCGACGTTGATGTACCCACCGTGGATGCCAGCGTGGTTCGGAAGAGTCGCCCCGCCCGCATCAGCTCCACCCAGCGTACTTCCTTCAGGAAGCGTGTTGTGATGGCGATGAACCGTGGCGTTACGGGCTCCGGACTTCAGAGCTGGATTCGGAACAGCTTCAGCCCCGAGCTCTACAACAGCGAGGCCAACTTCCTCCGGCAGGCGCTGGTTGATGATGGCCGAGGCATTGGCGCGCACTACATCGACCCCCGCCCCTACAACGCATGTGACCAGGGTGCCAAGCAGGTTGCAGACAGCCCCGCTCCCTACGTGAAGGCGATGGGTAAGTGCAGCGGATGTGTGTTCAAGAGCGCGAACAACAGGTGCCAGGTGTACGACCGACAGGTTGTGGCAGAGGTACCTGAGATGCCTACCGTGACACAGGAGCTCAGCAACCCTACTCCCGTAGGTATTGACCCCTCGTTGGAGTACGGCCTCGGAGGCTACCTCGACGTGGACTACAACGCTGAAGCGGAAGCCGTTGACCTTGACGTTGGGTTCGACGATCCCATGGGAGAGCTCTTTTGATCTCTGACCGCCTACACCGCCTCGCCCGTTTGATTCAGGCCGCGCCCGAGTACGGCGACGGACTCGTCGACGATTCTGACATTCCCCAGCATGAGCGTGAGCTGTTCCAATCGGAAGGCAAGCAAGTACAGAAGATGCTTGAGGACTCTCGGGACGGTATTGAGGGGGAGGATCACGAGGACAAGCGCCTCAGTGAGATTGAAGACCATCCCCTCTACGATGACATCTCCAACCTTGCCCGATACAACATCCCGAGCGAGTACCAGACAGGTACACCTCCCCCCGGACCCTCCGCTGAGCAATCAACGGGCGGCGTAGAACCCACTCAGTAGGAGACTGCCATGCCGACCAACAAGAACGACCTTTCCGACGAGGAGCTTGACTCCATCATCGAGACTTTGGACATGGATGCCGAAGACGAGATCGAGGATCGCGGAAGTGAGCTTGTAGTGGTTCGCGCCGCAGCTACCAAGAGCCCAAGCCGTGTACGCGCGGTTGACACTGAGGCCATCCCCATTGATGACGAGACCCGTCGCCGTATGGAGAAGGAGAGTGGCCGGGTGGACGACAAGCTGCTCCGCACCATGCAGGGCAACGTGGGCGATCCTCACGTACTCAGCACCGCCGCTGAGGAGCTGGCTGAGGAGATCTACGCTCTCAAGTTTGAGCGTGAGCGTCTTGAGACTGCTGGCCGCGACATCACGAACGCCTCCGGGCGGCGCGTGACGGCACTGAAGGCTCTGATTGACACCGCACTGAAGCTCAAGGAGCTCACCGCTGAAGAGCCGGTGGACTTCAACTCGACCCAGATGCAGGTGATCATGCGGCTCCTGTTCGGCAAGATCCGCGAGAGCCTTGACACCGCTGGGTACAAGAAGAACGACATCCAAGCCTTCTTCCAAGTGTTCCAAGCGAACATGGAGACCTTCCAGGTAGAGGCTCAGCGCACAATCGACCAAGAACTGCACCGGAGCTGACATGCCACTGACTTACTACATCAGCAAGGAAGATGACACCCTTGCCGACTTCCGGAACAAGGTGGTGTTCCGGCATTTCCTCCGCAACGAGGCAACCATCCGGACCACCTTGGGTGACACGGCGGGAGTTGAAATCCCTGACCGCCTCTGGCGAGACGTGCTGCAAGCACTGCGCTCCCCAGCCCCTAAGCACCCGGCTGAAGACGGCTTCTACGACAAGGTGCTCTCCCTGACATTCAAGAGGAAGTGGAACATGGACCTCAAGCTCGAATCGAACCTGCTCAACTTTGACTTGTTCTCCACTCTGATGCCCATCGTAGCCAGCCTCCACGAGGCCGGAAACTCCGGTGACCGCCTCAGCTCTGAAGTGCTTGACATCGTTCGCATGGCTCGCGCTGACAAGCTGGCACTCAGCCCGCTACAAGAGGAGTACCAGACCTACTTCCGCGAGCTCATGGAGCAGCACGGACTGAAGAGCATCGCAGGCGGTAGCCCCGAAGCACTCGCAGCCTTCTTTGGCGACGTCAAGGGCGGCTGGGTGAAGGGCAAGGGCCGCAAGAAGAGCAGCGAGAAGCTCTCCGTGGACGAGCGTGCCTTTGAGCGTGCCGTTGACAAGCTCGTTTCTTCTCACCTCGAGCACGCAGAGCTCGACGACCTCTCGGGACCTACTCAGGTTTTCGTGGACGCCGTGAGTGAGGCAGAAGATCGCGCACAGGGGTTCTGATGAACACAGTTACCTCCATCCTCCAGGAGTTCAGCAAGCCTGACAAGGACAACGAGGACTTCGTTGACATCGTCACGTTCTGCGAGTCAACCTGGGGACTCAACACTCGACTCTGGCCCGCTCAGCGTTGGCTACTCAAGCTGTTCTACGGCGTACCTCTCAGCATTGAGAAGCCTGAGGTGATGCTCGACGGAAAGCTCTTCCACGGCATTCCCGTACACGACCAGTTCATGATGGAACTGAAGTACGAGCTCAGCGAGAAGGAGTTCCTCCGCTACCTTCACAACGAGGGGCGCTGCAACGTCAAGGAGCAGGGCGAGATCTACACCGACCTCCTCCTGTCGGTTGGACGCCGTGGCTCTAAGTCAGCAATGACCTCGATGATCTGCGCCTACGAGATCTACAAGCTCCTTGCCCGCGTGAATCCGCACGACCACTACAAGATGCTCGAAGTGGGCCGCATCAGCATCAGTGCTGTAGCAACCAGCGCCCGCCAGGCTTCCATGCTCTACAACGTGGCGCGCGGCTACCTGACGAAGTGCCGCTATTTCGAGCCGTTCATTGCCAGTGACACCGCTGAAGGCATGGTGTTCCGTACCCAGGCCGACATTGACCGCTACGGCCCGGACGCCAAGGGATCCATCGAGCTCCTGTTCCGTCCGGCTATTGGACGAGGCCTCCGTGGACCCGCCAACATCGTATGCGTGTTCGACGAGTTTGCTCACTTCGTGGCAGAGGGCCAGAGCTCCGCTGAAGAGTGCTACGAGGCCGCAACGCCTTCGACGGCTACCTTCAAGGACCCCAAAACGGGCGAGCCTGAGGGAAAGGTGATCTGCATCTCCTCGCCGCTCAACAAGGCCGGGAAGTTCTACAAGCTGTTCACGCAGGGAATGGAGGGCCGCTCTGAAGGACGCCTCTGCATCCAGGCACCTTCGTGGGAGATCAACCCCACGATTGCAGGTAAGTACCTCCGCAAGAAGTACAAGGAAGACCCCGCCAACTTCCTCGTTGAGTTCGGAGCTGAGTTCTCCGACCGACTCCACGGTTGGATCCGCAGGGAAGACGACCTGCTCCAGTGCATCGACCCTGACCTCCGACCCCGTGGTGGCGGCGCTACTCGCGTACCTCACTTCATGGGCGTTGACATCGGGCTTGTCAACAACGGTACGGCGATCTCCATCGTACATCTTGAGGGCGACCAGATCGTACTCGACTACATGGACGTTCGGTACGCTGGCGTTGGCCCCTACAAGGACATGGACCAGCTTGACTTCGAGAGTATTGCGCAGTGGATCTTCGATCTGAGCAAGAAGTTCTACATCTGGCGCGGCTCCTTTGACCAGCGAGAAGGCCTTCCTCTTGAGCAGGCACTCCGCAAGCGCGGACTCCAGCAGTTTGAGATGGAGTACGCCAGCCGCGACAAGAACTCCAAGAAGTACCAAGCCTTCAAGCTCCTGATGCTCGACAAGAAGATCCGCCTGTTCGATTGGCCCATTGAAGAGGGGGACGAGCACTGCGACTACATCAAAGAGCTGCTCAGCCTTCAGGAGAAGCGCCTCAGCAAGTACCAGATTGAGGTGGCTGCTCCCAACCTGCCTGGCAGGTTCGACGATCAGGCTGACGCCCTGGCCCGCGCCATTTGGCTCGCTCAGGAACGCATTGGCGACAAGAAGTTCGCTCGAGTGGTTCACGGCATGAGCAACCGGAACCCCGGACTACGTGGGAACGGCAAGGGCTACTCCACACACCGTTCGCACCAGCTCAAGAAAGCACGCAAGAACATGTACGTGCGCAAGCGCAAGTTCTTTTGATCCCAGACCGGACATATTCCTTTTGTACCGGGCTGAGATGAGACACCTACTACCCCCTTTCGGGAGATCCCAACATGAACTATGATAAGCTCGCCCAGAGCCTTGCACTGGAAGTGCTGGGTTCTACCGACGTAGAAGCCCACGACAAGGTCGCCATCAAGCCCGAGACTGAGAAGTTCGTGGAATGGTGCATCATGAAGAACGACCGCGTATCTCAGCGTGAGTGCGCCACATTCCTTGAGCGTCAGGGTGTGCCCCACAAGGAGTACAAGCCCTCGAAGCGTGGACAGCCACTGGCGCGCGGTGAGATGGTTCGCATCGACAAGCGCAAGGTGCCCGGACACCTTCAGGACCTCCTCGGCCCTCTTCACGACGCTGTTGCCACTATCGACGAGGTTGATGGTGAGGACGTGATCCTGAACTTCGAGGATCCCCGCCTGCCCAACATCCTTCGGGTTGAGGGTGGTACCAAGGGCTCCAAGGTTGGCCTCTACCGCCACACGCCCGCAGCCGCAGCTACAAGCAACGGCGAGCCCGGTGAGGACGGAGACCGAAGCCGCGCTTCCAAGATCTTCGAAGTGGTGTACTTCTCGAAGAAGGGCGGACCTCCTCCGAGTGCAGACAACCTCAAGCTGGTGCAGGACTACGTGGACCGTGGTTCCGACAAGGGCGAAGAGCGCTCGCGCATCTACTACACCGGACTCGTACTCAAGACCCAGGACGCCAAGAGTGGCGCGGTGAAGGACTGGTACTTCAGCCTCTTCCCGCAGCAGCGTGCAACCTACCCACGCTCCATGAACCCGACTACGGGCCAGGTGCTCTACCTCGGACGTCTGCGCAAGCGCCCCTCCGGTTGGGAGAAGGAGTACGATGAGTGGGTGATGGCTGCAGCGACAGAAGAAGAGGGCGAGTAGACCCAACTGGCTGACGAGGAGCTACCGTGGGAGTAAGAGACAACCATCAGCAGAATCATGACGTTGTAATTCAGTACAAGGGGATGAACGTCCCCGTGTACGTGAATGACACGCTTGCGTCGAGTGGTGGTGATGGTGCTGATGGCTGGCGCGGAGGGCAGTGGGTGATGTACACCTCCAACTCCTTCGGACCGGCCAACAACGTCAAGAACATCCGAGTGGTGGGACAGAGTGATGGCACTGCCGCCACTGGGTTCCTCATTCGTGGATCTGACTTTCACCCTCAAGTTCAGACGCCGGGCAGTTTTGACCTCCGGAGCACGGAGTACAACTACTCTTCCTACAAGCCGTCGAGCACGCGCGTCGTTACCATGATGTTCGATGGGACCTTCGTCTTCAAGATGTTCGAGAAGTACACCTTTGGAGATCGGACCTCCTCAGGAATCGCACTTTCCTATTCACTGAATGACGCGGTTTACGTCAGTGACAGGGGATACCTAACCACCCTTGCCGATGCTACAGCGGCAGGGATTGGCACACCGATCCAGGTTGGAACGGTGTGGATGATTCCCTCTACTGACAACGACAATACGCTCGGTGTCGATATCCGGTTGTTCTGATGGCCGATGGTGTTCTGGAACTGATTGCTCAAGAGGCATCCGCACGCGCAGACGCGGTGGCGGCAGCATCCAGGCTCTCTGAGATTCACGCTCAGATTGAGCAGTTGGCAGTAGCTGACGACAGGGCCGCACGGCAGGACCCTCTATACAGGAAGATGACCACCGCCCACAGCGGCTTCATCATTAGGTTGCGGAGAACCAAGCGGGCTGTGAGCTCTGCCTTGGGAGCTCTGCAATCTGTTTCGGTCCCTGACTACACAAGGCCCGAAGATCAGATAGCCGCACGAAACAAAGAAATAGAACGGGTCGCCGCACGCAGAGAGCAGCAAGCTGCTCGACGCGCCGCAATCGCCGCCCAGCAGGAGAATATGAATGCCTGACGACAACAACAACGAAAGTAGTGGATCTGGTGCTCCGGCACCCGGACCCACAATCTCCCGACGTGGCAATGATCAAGTCATCGCTCGACGTCTGAAGCGTGTTGCCCGCTCCACCAATGGCGTACAGTTCAACACTCGTGTTGGTGCTCCGGGTGGTGGTGTAATCCAGAGCTCTGGATTCAACTTCTTCAGCCCTCAGCTCAGCACGGACTTCCTCGAGCTGCCTCAGAGTGACCGTGAGAAGCACGAGTGGTTCAGGCACTACTACGAGACTGACCCCATGGTTGGGCAGGCACTCGACATCCTGACCGAGATCCCCTTGAGCAAGGTCCGCCTCTCCAAGCCGAAATGTGAGGACAAGGAGACCGCTGACAAGGTGATGGCCTACTTTCAGAAGATGGTGGATGATCTCAGGCTCACACGACGCCTGCACGAGATCACGCACCTCTACTGGTTGGACGGCAACGTCTTCATCTTCGCTGAGGACGATGACAAGGAAGGCGAAGACTACCGTGGGTGGCGCAAGCTCACCATCCTTGAGACCGATCAGGTTGACGTCAAGGGCTACAGCTTCTCCGACGAAGTAGACATCGAGTTCGTACCCTCGGAAGAAGACCGTCGCGCCGTGCGTGACGCCCAGGTTGACCCCCTTGCCATGCGCAAGGTTGAGAAGATGCCGCCCGAGATCGTGGAGTACATCCAGATGGGAGAGAACCTCCCCCTGGACTCCGATCCCATGCAGGGCTCTTTCTGCTACCACCTTGCTCGTAGGCGTAGGCCTCGCAGCAAGTTTGGCTCCTCCATTTTGGAACGGTGCCTGCGCGTGTTGCTGTACCGCGACAAGCTACGTCAGGCTCAGACAAGTATCGCAAGCCGCAACATGACCCCGAAGCGCGTCGTGTGGGGAGAGGGGCTTGACGAAATGCAGGTTGATGAGCTCCGCGAGATGGTGGACCTTGCCCTGATGGACCCTGACTTCTCCATTGTTGCCAACTACCAGGTGAACTGGGAAGAGTACGGTAGCAACGACCGCCTGCTTGACCTGAGCAACGAGTACGACATCACGGACCGTCAGCTCATGGTTGGCCTTGGCGTGACGCTCGAGCTGCTCACTGGCGAAGGTACGTTCACCGGCAACCGGTTGAGCCTGCACGTCATGAACGAGCGCTTCATGAACTACCGCATGATGGTTCAGGAGTACGTTGAGGACTTCCTCTTCAAGCCCGTAGCAATCAAGATGGGATTCGTGGAGAAGGATGCGTGGGGATACGACAAGCCCATCTACCCGCGCCTGAGCTTCAACCGTATGGCACTGGCCGACAACCAGGACGTCTTCAGCGCCCTGTTCGACCTGTACCAGAAGGGAAGCTTGCCCGTGAGCTTCATCCTCGACCTCTTCAACATCGACGCTGCTGACGTGGAAGAGAAGCTCCAGCGCGATGCATTCACGCTCAATGACGCCAACTTCAACGAGGCGATTCGAAACGCCTTGGGTGACATTGGCGGACAGCTCGCGGAGAAATCCAACCTTCTGGATATCGTCGTTGAGCACCTTGGACTGAAAATCAAGGAGAGCGCGGGGGAAGAGCGCTTCTGATCTTCGGCTCATAATCCTTTTGTAGACGGGGGGTCCCGAGCTCACCTCTACCGGGTCACACATCAATGGGTCATCGCGTAGCGACAAAATCCGAAGCTGAGAAGCAGGACGAGTACTCCAAGGGGCAGATTAAGCCTGCCCCTAAAGAGAAGCCGCCCCGCTACGACAAGCGGAAGGAACGCTACCGCGAGGACGATAGTGACTTGCAGAGGAAGAAGGAGAAGAAGGACTTGAGCATGAAGAGCCATGTAGCCATTGAGGAAGCAGCCATCCGGCTTGCTTTGCAGTTCCGAGGTGTAAACCCGGACCTTGGCGACGTACGCGCGATTCACGCCAGTGTGGACGTTGACATCAACGATCCCCGCTCGTGGCCGACTCTGGCTGCCGCTACCTTTGCCCGGCTGGATAGCCGGTACAAGCAGGCACGGTACACCCGCGTCACACGCTCTCCTTGCGGCACCAAGTTCATTCAGGGTGAGCCTCTACCTGAGCGCCAGACCAACACGGCAACGTGGCCGGTGTGGAACCGAGTGGAGCCTTTCAACCCTTCAATGATCACAGCAGACGACCACGACAGGCTCGTGACGACTGCAAAGACTTCAGTGGACGCTCGCGTCCTCGCTGATAACCGGGACGCGGCGTTCCGGAAGGCCCTGGATGAAACAATCTGGAGCCTTGATGGTGGGAAGTACGCGGGCAAAATCGACGCGCCTACCTATCTGACTCTTCTGAACAGGCTCGGCGGCTTGGACTACGACCTTCACCATGAGGTTTATGTTCCGTCCGAAGTGAATGAGCAGAAGCGGGCCGACAAGAAAGACCAGTTTTTTGACCCGTCACAGTACTACGGCAGGCCTGCCGACTCCCACATCGACCCCGGTGTGACTAAGGATGAACGGTGGCGCAAGCTGTTTGAAGACGGTGGCGTCATTCAGCGAGATCCTGACGACGACTACCTCGACAACTTCCGCAACCCGACCATTTGATCCCCCAAGGAGCTCAACCATGAGAACTCTTACTGCACGCGAGGCCGGACGCTACGTTGGCCGTCTTTCCAGCATCGCCAAGACCCTCGAAGCCAACTACGAAGGCCTCGGTCTTTCTCAGAAGCAGGCTCTGGACTTCGCCTTTGAGGTGGACTCCATCTGCGACGAGATCGAGCGTACCTCCATCGCTACTGCTCAGAAGCAGGCCAAGCTGCTTCAGGGTGATCCCCAGGACCCCGAGAAGTACATGGCGGACAACTTCGGTGACAGCCCCGGCTACATCGAAGGCCAGAAGACGAACCCCGACGAGACGTACATGCAGACCTTCGAGTACCAGGGCGGTGGCGTACACCCCACCCAGGGCTCCGGTTCTGTAGTGACGGAGCGTACTGAGAGCCCCATTCAGGAGCTCAGCCAGTACTCTGACGGATTCAAGAAGCAGCCTTCGCAGCCCTACGTTGGTGGCAGCCCGCACGCTGAGGTTGGCCGCAAGGCTTCCACTGGCGCTCGGTACGTCCGTCAGGCTCCCAAGCGCTCCTGAGCGATGAGGGCCTGTCAGTATGAGGTACGCAACACCGGAACCATCATCAGTGATCCACACCGCAGCTCGTGACGAGTTGGGGCGTGGTGGTACGACGCTTTGGCGTCATGCTGACAATGGATTCACGGTGATTGTGTACCAAACACATGACGAGCCCGAAGGCTCCCTCGGGAGCCGGGATGACTACGACATGATTGAGCTTCGGGTGGTTTCCGCCCGTTGCTCAGCCAGAGACTTCTGGAATCGTGACGTACGCCGGGTAACGCACAAGAAGTGGTCGTGGTTTCTCGCGTGTATGGATCCTGCCAAGGACTATGACGCGATGAAGGTGGATATGAAGGGTTCCGGCTACCGGGACACTTGGTACTCCTTCGATGACTACGAAGGGTTGGTAGACAAGGCGGAAGCCGAAGGCAAGAAGGCTGTTGCAAGCCTGGACCGCATTCGGAGCTCAACCGTTGGATCTCACGAGCCGTGGGCGAAAGCCTACAAGCTCGACAAGGGTGGAGCCAAGGACAAGTTCTGGGCATGTGCCGTATTCGCTGACGACTTCAACTGGGTTGTGAAGATCGACTACGGCGTGCTCCGCAACTTTGGCCGCATCTACCCACGCTACTGGGAAACCGGACACCTCTTCGACAGCTACCAGCGGGCAGAAGCCTTTGCTCAAAGCAAGGCGAAAGCACAGGTGGGCAAGGGCTTCGTAGAAGACTCCTCCACCAGCACCCTTCGCATTTTGAAGTGGAGCCTCGCGGCTGCCATTACTGATGCGGACTCAGACGGAGGGGCCTCCTGATGGCTGACAAGAAAGCATTCGTTGACTACTGGCTCTTGGCGAAGAACTTCGCAAGAGGCGACGTCGTTTACCGAAGGAACAGCCTCGACGGGGGGGCTTCCGATGTGAGTGGGACGGTGACCGCCGTACACCCCGGAATCGGATTCGTTGACGCTGAGTTCCCATGGGGCAATGAGCGTGTGAGTGCGGATGAGCTGGTGATCGCGAACCCGAACTACGTTCGCACGATCCCGCCGCAGTACGACACCTCCTACAGCAGCTACGACATTGCGCAGAGCCACATTGAAGACGGCACCGCCGTTGGATACAGCTACGCCTGGCCCAAGAGAGCCTCAGCGGCTCCTTTTGTAGACCGCGCAGAGCATCTCGCTGCTCACTACTTCGACGCCCAAGCCAAGCTCCAGGTAATGGCCCAGCAGTGTGCCTTCAAGGGCCTGAGCCGCGTCGACAGCTTCCGAGCCATCACCTCCGTGTGCAAGGCCCCGGACCACAGTGTACGCCAAGCAATCTACTGGACAGCCCCCGGACGCAGGTACCGCATGAATCGGCGGGAGCTCGATGACGGCCTGCCCGACTGCCCCAAGTGTGGGGCGAACCTCCAGAAGACCAACTACAAGAAGCACACCCGCCTCTTCGTGTGTCCCGAATGCCTGTTCTGTATCAAGCCCTCAGACATCGAGGGGCTTCCTGGGTACGTGGAGGAGAGTGGGTTCGGAGTGCCTCCGGGTGCCGAAGACGACATGCTCCTTGCGGCGCTGAAGACTGCGGCTGCGACTCAGAAGAACTCGAAGTGGGACGCGCTGAAGAACCAGGTGCTTGCGTACCTGAAGAAGAACCATCCGGACCACGAGATCTACCACAATGACGCTGCAACCGGCGTAGTGGGACTCCACTCGGGTGACATGCACGTTCACGAGGATGAGCTACCCACGCGACAGCTCAAGAAGGAAGCGGACGAAGAGCTCTACGAGCTGCTCCGCGACTCCTTGGTTGGACATGGCTCCGTCTTCAACCGCCACAAGGGAAGCCTTGGCGTCCGCATCCGAAAGGCTGTGATGGACGAGGCAGACCAGTTCCACTACACGGATGAAGCCATTGAGGGCATCTACTCCTACGTTGCCGACCTTTCGGTAAGTGAGCTGCTCGATGTGGATGATAGGGAGATTGGACGGCTGATTGGCGTACAGAAGGACATCGACGCTGACCGACATGCCCGCTACGCAGTAGGCTTCCAGCGCGTAGTTGCCAGCATGAACCCCTCAGCCATTGAGCTTCGAGAGGTACTCGGTTCAGATGGCATGAACCTTCTATATGAAGAGGTACGTGACGGAACCGCCTCGCCTGTTTTGGCAGACCAGTTCCACCATGACCTTGAGACCCACGGTTTCGGGGATGCACTCTTCCTGCTCAGCGCCAACACCGCTGACGGGCTCTTCAACCGCGAAGCGTACAACCGCCTCGTGGATGTACTTGACCACCTCCGCACTCCGAGGAGTAGCTAATGTCAATGCTTCGATACGCAAAGGCGAAGATTGTTCGGCACTCTCTCGAGGCTGATGACTGGACCGCTGTTCGCAAGGACGGCATGACGGGCAGCTCCAAGATGAGCCGACAGGCTGGCGCGGACATGATCGCCAGCAAGTACAACCCAGAGAAGTTCCTTCTCACGCACTGCACGATCATCGCCTCTGTTGACGTAGAAGCTTCTCCCGTCAACGACCGTGGTTGGCCCTTCGTGATCACCGCGAAGACTGAGAAGTACGTCAACAACAACGAAGATGCCTGGGAGCGTGACCTGCTCCTCGCCACCTACGGAACCTTCCGTGGTGCAGAGAACTACGTTGAGCACATTCAAATTCCCGAGCTGAGCAAGGGCAAGATTGTTGACGCAGTAGCCCGCGACCTTGGCGAGACCGTCTACGTTGACATCCTCGTAGCCACGGACCGCAAGCACAAGGACCTGGTACGGGACATCAAGAGTGGCGAGATCACGACCCTCTCCATGGGTTGCACGGTTGACTACACCGTCTGCACGAAGTGTGGAAACGTAGCTGAAGACGATACTCAGATGTGCGAGCACATCAAGTACATGAAGGGCAACCACTTCTTCGACAAGAAGGGTAAGCGTCGCAAGATTGCCGAGCTCTGCGGCCACAAGGATGATGAGGACAGCGTCACATTCATTGAGGCCTCGTGGGTAGGCAACCCAGCCTTCAAGGGTGCCGTCATGCGGAACATCCTGGAAGCCGCTGATGTGAGTGCTGAGACCATCAAGGCTGCGTTCGAGACCGTGAACGTTGTGGACGCAGACGCTATGCAGCGTGCCGCTTCTGACCTCACGGAGGTACAGGCAGCGCTCAACAAGGTTGAGAGCTTCGTACACCGCCAGGGTGGCTTTAACTTCGACGATGCGGGCGGCGATGGTGGAGACGGGGAAGGCGGCGAGGACAAGCCCGCAGCGCCCGCGACACCGGACAAGAGCCCCATTGACGACATCACCGACGACATGAAGCAGGTGATCCGCGATCAGGTACGGAACCAGCTCCGTGACGAGATGCGTGGAGTTGAGAAGGGCAAGCAAGACACCGGCAAGGAAAACGGAAACGAGAACTTGGTGCGCAGCACCTTTGCCTTCTCCGCTTTCAAGAGCCGATACGCTGGCTACGGTGGCGACCTGATGCTCTACCGCCTCTACGAGGGGTTGGTGAGTGTCAAGACTGCCGGTTGGAAGAGCCTTTCCGACAAGGGCTTCTCCGGACGTGAGATCCTGGCCCTGAGCCACTTCATTGACGCCGAGCGCGGCGGTGAGACCCTTAGCCGTAGAGCCAACGAGGCCATCTCGAAGGTAGGCGGCACCGGACCTTTTGAATCACCACTCGACTACCTCAATGCCATTGGCAAGGCAGCGGGAATCCGGAAGATCCCCATGGATGTAGCCCGACAGCTCATCTACAAGGGAAACCTCTTCAGCTACGGCTCCCCTGAGTGAAAGTATGCCTGACCAGCCTCGCCATCCGTCTTGCCATGCACAGCATCGAGCTGGGCACGGAAATGATGGAGTTGGCGAGCGATGTGACGGCAAAGAAACCTCGATCCGATGCAGGCAAGCGCCGTGGCATTCGGAGGAAGACACGCTGGCGTCGCAAGCCGTCGAACGAGCGCAGAAAGCGCAGGCGATGGACGCGTACACCAGCGGGCAAGAAGTACAAGCGTAGGCGGGAGCGTATTGAGCGCAAGCCTTCGACTAAGAGATACAGAAAGCGACAGCGCAGCAGAGGGGTACATAGAAAGTACCCGTGGATGAAGAAGAGATGAAGTACTGGGCTGCACTCCATCTCCTCTCGAGACTCTCATAATCCTTTTGTAGCCCCTATCGTCCGAGTTGGACAACCTTTCGGAGGCAAATATCATGGCCGACACACGCACGCGGCTCACGGAGCGGGGCTACAACCCCAAGACCGGCTCTTTTGGGAAGTCGGCTGACCCTTACCTCATGAATCAGGAGCGACGCCCTGGATCTGAGCCCTCTGTGACGCACTACGAGAATGGCAACCCGAGTTCCTGGGCAGAAGATGTTCAGCCCGTCGACACCTGGAAGCAGGAGTACGAGAAGGGACGGAACGAGGTTGGCCTTGGCAACTTCCTGGACAGCACATGGAAGGACCGGGAGCAGATCCCGCCCTCCTATGACAAGGCTGCAGCAGACGAGGCGCTCAAGCAGGCTTCTGCCGACCGGCAGGCAGCTTTTGAGGGTGCCCGCAAGCTGGCCCACAAGGCTCTCCACCTGGCACACGCCATGTTCCCCGAAGGCGACGAAGGGTTCATCCAGAACCAGGCTCGCGACTTCATGAACATGGGACCCGGTAGCCTCGACGCTACCATTGCTCGCATCGTTGGTGCGGGTGAAGTGCCCGATGCCTTCAAGAAGCACCAGAAGGGCAAGAAGGATGAGGACGAGGGCGACGACAAGAAGGAAGCTTCTGCCGTTGTAGCCACCGACGACGAGAAGGACGAGAAGGAAGAGGACGGCAAGGAAGCTTCCGCCCTGAACACCCTCCGTACCGAGCTCGACTCCATCAAGAGCGCCTCTGACGCCTCTGCACACGGCGACGTGATTGCCGCTCTTGAGGCTCGCCTTGCGACCCTCGAGAAGGGTGCTGGCGACGACGAGGACGAGAAGGAAGAGGAAGAGAGCAAGGAGGCATCCGTAGAGGACCGCCTTGCCGCCCTGACCGCTGGACTTGACACCCTGACCGTTGCCTCCGATGACGAGGACGACGACAAGGATGACAAGGACGACGACAAGGACGAGAAGGAAGAGGACAAGGGTGAGGACAAGGAAGCTTCCGTAGCTGCCGACGCCACTGCCGACGCCCTCGCCGCCGAGGTGGTTGCCACCCCGCTTCTGGACTCCGGCCTCGAGATTGAGCTGACTCCTCCGGCAATGGACACCCTCCCCGAGGGCGACATGCTGAACGACATCTTCGCATCCGCTGAGGCAGGCAAGACTGCTTCCGCACCCAAGCGCGGCGTAGCCAAGCTGGGTGGCGTTTCCAAGACAGCATCCGAGAACGGACTTGGCGACCTCAGCAAGCTCTGGAAGAGCGATCCCGACGTGAGTGGGGACTTCCGCTGATCCTGAGCTGATCAGACTTTGCCCCGCGCAAGCAGGGCACGACACATAAGTGTTTTCGTAAAACCTATAAAGGCTTTCAACCCATTCGGAGCAATAACATGGCACTGGACATTAGATACCCAGGTCACCGGAACTCCTGGGGCGTACTTACTGAGGATTCGTTTACTCAGAGTAACCCTTCGAGCCCTACTGCTGATACCGCGAACACCGCTACTACCTGGGCCAACCAGGTGAACACAAGCGGCGTTCTCGGGGGATCTGTAGCCTTCACGCGACCCGACGTCGGATCGAACTACATCGGAGGACCCGGATACACATCCGCAGGTGCCGCTGTGACTGAGGCAGGTGCAAACGTACCGCTCGGACTGTTCATCAATGACGCGGTCGGCAACGCCTACGAGAACACTCCAGGTATTGCCAGCGGGAAGGGACCATACGTCTGCAGCGGAGGCACCTACAAGGTGGACCTCTACGAGGACGTCTCGACCCTCGGTGGAACTTTGAGCGACGGTACTGCCGTCGCGATCGACGCCACCATCACCTACACCGCTGGCATGAGGCTCTACGCATCTGACAACGGCATCCTGACCGGAATTCCAGAAGACACTTACGAGAACGTAAGTGGTGGATTCTCCGTGCTCGAAGCCACCGTCATTGGCGTTGTGCTCCAGGCCCCTTCTTCGGCCGACGCCTTCATGGTGATCGACCTTCGCATCTGAGGAGATGACATGCCTGTGAACACCCAGAACCCAGAGATCAGCAACGCTACCAAGCAGCAGGTGATCTCGGAGCTTCTCAAGACTGCTGCCGGAAGGCAGCGTCTGGCAGCTTCCATGATCCAGCCGCTCCGTACTCGGCGCGACTACACCTCGGTAGGCCGCAAGACCTTCCTGGTGGAGCAGCTCCCCGACGGCGCACTGCCGATCTACGACAAGGACCCGGACGTGACCGCGTACGTCATTGGTGAGGAAGGCGAGAACATTCTCGCGATCACCAAGCCGCGCCGTGTGATCTTCCCCCTCTTTGAGATCGCCACCAACCCCGAGATCCCCCTGACCCAGATCAAGGAGCGTCGTTTCGATCTGATCGAACGCGCCCAGGACCTGGCGAAGGTTGCCATTCAGGTTGAGGAAGACACCCGCGTCTTCCAGGTGCTCGATGCCATTGCGGTATCCGGCTTCGACGACCTGGCTGGCCAGACGAACGCTGACGTGACCGTCACCGCTCCGATCACTCCAAGCGTGATGGCTGACGCCTTCTCGCTGATCGAAGCACACGACCTTCGCGTTGCTCGAGTGTTCATCAACGCCCGCGACTTCACGGACATCCGTAAGTGGGGCCGAGATGTACTCGACATGGAGAGCCAGGCAGCACTGCTGCGCACCGGACTCCAGGCGAACCTCTGGGGAGCCCAGATCATCGTGACTCGACTCGTGAGCGCAGGTACCGTGTACGTGTGTTGCGAGCCTGAGTACTTCGGACGCATCCCGGTGCGTACCGAGCTCACGGTGCTCAGTGCTGACGACCCGAAGAACCGGACCATCGGGTTCAGCGTCTTCGAGAACCTCGGCATCGGTGCTTTCAACCCCCGTGGCCTCACCCGCCTGAGCATCACCCGCTGATCAAGCGCCCTTCGGGGCGGCAGTGGGTAGCCTGCGGGCTGCTCGACACTTCGCCCGGCTATGGCAACATGGCCGGGTTGAGTTGTTCCTGATCCCTGCGTGTATGTCAAAGAGCACAGCTACAAGTCTTGTAACGTGTCCGAGCGTCAATTCGTGCGATTTCGTATCTAATAATCCGTTTGTAAGATGCGTTGTTGGAACACGGAACTCACTCCAGCGCACTCCCCATTCGAGGTACACATGCCCGTCTCCAACGAGATCAAGGACCTGAGCAAGACGTCCGCACGCGACGTTGAAACCATCAAGCCAGGCGACAAGGTCAAGATCCAGACGCGCAAGGGTTGGAAGCCGGGCGTCATTGTCTCCTACGAGTTCAGCTACCGCGCTCGTACCAAGCCCCACATCATCAAGATGACCACCGATGATGGAGGAGACTACTCTGGGAGCTTCAAGAAGGGCAAGTACAGCGAGCTCCGCTTCCTTGAGCTGGTAAGCCGAGGCCGGGGCGGCAAGGGCACCAAGAAGAAGCAGGACGAATCCAAGGCCCGTGAGCTTGCTCGCGAAGAGAAGGCTGCGGAGCGTGTGGCTGACGGTGTAGCCGCACTCGACCACTTCGACATCAAGGTTGGGGACGTGATTGCCTACCGCTACCGCAGCACTACCGCCCACGAAATCGTGACGGGTACCAACTACAGGACAGGCAAGGTAGGCATCGACCGCTTCAAGGGTAACGAGCGTGGGAAGCAGCAGTACCTCGACCGCATCGAAGCTCGGAAGGAGACTGCCGATCTCATGAGCTACTACCACGGATTGCGCGCACGGCGTCCCTCTGACCGCAGCTCCCGCTGGCTCGACGCTGCTGCCATCGTCAAGGTGATCAGCCGGGCTGCCGACGTCAGGTAGCTCGAGAAGGGTGAAAGCCCTTATTCAAGGGACCTACACGTTACAGGACACATGAGTGATCCAATCGTAGTCGTCATCGGAGCCATGTGGGACCGTTCCGGCAAGTTCTTTGTAGCCGAGCGCGGCTATGGGGTTCATGCTGGCAAATGGGAGTTCCCAGGCGGAAAGGTTGAGCGTGGTGAAACAGACCAAGACGCTCTCATCCGCGAGTGGCAAGAAGAACTCGAACTCACACCAACGGTTCACGAGCTGTTGTGGGAGGACGAGTTCACTCTCGAGGAGGACGGCATTCCCTTCCTTGCACGCACCTACAGGGTGGAGGTCTCAACGCCTGTCACGCCCGTCCTTAGCGTTCACAAGCAATACCGATGGATGTACCCGCGTGCGCTTGGGTGCCTGACTCGTATGCCCTCTCTACAACTGCCGCGCCTGAAGGAACTGCTATGAACTACGACGAACTTGACCCCGGAATCCGTGAGACTGTCCGCTGGCTGACCAGCCTGGGTTTCACCACCTGCGACTCGGGAGACGGAGCGACGAAGTTCGATGACGACCCGAACAACTTCCTGGCCCCTGAGCTCCCTGACTTGGATGAGGACGATGGCTGTGCCCTACCCTTCCCCAATGTTGCAATCCGTGTAGAGGATCCTTCTCTGATGATCGCGGAGGCTGACAAGCTCTTCGCTGCCATTCACGAGAGCGGACAGGTAGAGGCTCAGGGCGTAGGGTTCGTACCATGCATCCAGGCTTCCTACGACCCGGCCAACGGGATTGCGATGGTTGTGCTCATGAACGTGGACGACGACTTCCTGCGCATGATCGGCACCATCCCCAGCCCGAACTTCGGACTTGAGGCTGTGGAAGACATGGTCCCCATGACCGTCGAGTAGTTCTCATGGTCTGTTTGTAGGGTACTTCAAGGGAAGGAGGCCTGCATGGACCGTTTTGAACTTGTAGTGCTCAGTGACGCTGACGTGGATGAGGTTTTGAGCATCTGTTCAGCCTACGACACCACACCGGCACCGCTCTTTCTGGTGACCGAAGACAGCCACTTGACGCCAGATCAGCTCCGGCAAGTCAGAGCGGATAGAACCGCCGAGACTCCAGTTTTTGCGCATTCTCCGCTGAAACTCCTGCCGTCCGAGCAGAGGGACTCATAATCCACTTGTAGCTCTCCTGGAGAGAGAAGGTGTACGCACCGGTCCTCCCAACCAACCAGGAGACACACATGCAGAATGAATACGTGGTAATGAGGAACTTCCACATGGGCGAGATCGTCCAGAACCTCACAGCGGGCGAGCGACTCACCTTCGACGGTGGGTCCATGACGCGACTCAAGGACGGAACCACCCATCAGGTGTCCGGCTTCTCGATGCTCAACCGCGCAGGGCTCATCGTTGAGGATGACGGCACGCAGGACTTCGTACCCGCTGCCTCGGCCCCCAAGGCACCCCAGCAGCCGACCATGCCCGTGATCGTAGAAGACCACGACGACATGATCGTAGCCACCATCCGCCTCCCCGAGAAGGTGAATGGCCGCAACCGCAAGAGCACTGAAGAGACTGCCAAGACGACGGCAGCAACCACCAAGCCCCGCATCATCACCGAGGAGCAGAGGGTTGTAGGCAAGGCCAACATCCGCACGATCCCGGTACGACGCTCAGTAGTAGCCGCCGAAGAGGCCGAGGCACTGAAGGCGCAGCAGGAGACCGAGAAGGTAGCCGTTGCGGGTGACAAGATGAAGACCGCCATCGACCAAGCCATGAAGGCTGAGGGCTTTGGCCCCAAGGTGACCGGTGGTGGCATGGCGATCATCAGCGACCAGAGCGAAGGCGTGGTTGTGGCGAAGATCGAGAGCCTGGATGACCGCAAGGCACGTCTCAAGACGGCGGCAGTTGAGGAGCGTAGGGCGATTGCGGACAGCCGCGTCAACGAAGAGCACACTGAGGAGGATGCCGCAGCACTTGCTGATGACATCCGTCTTGCTCTCGCCAAGAGAGCAGGCCAAGCTCCTACTGCGGCTTCCAAGGCGCGCACAGCTTCCGTAGCCACGGAAGGTGAACCTGATTCCGATGGTTTGAACGAGTTCGGATACCCTGACGGCTTCCCGCATGAGGCGCACTGGCGCAAGCGGCTCGATTGGTGCAAGGCAAACAGCACCAACCCGACCCGCCTGACTGCCGTGTACGCCAAGAGCACGGAGAGCTTCCAGACTCAGCTCGAGAAGAACTTTCCGGATGTGACCTTCAAGTAGGAGTGAGACATGGGCCAGCCAACTGGACAGAGAGTACAGCTTCTGACCTTCTCTGGGTCGGTCTATGTCAGTCAGCGGAAGGAGTTCAACTCCTCCAATGGCGTGCCTACTCAGACGGGGAGCATCAGCCAGGAGCTATCGGGGGATTCCGCATCAGATGCGGTGACTGCCCGTGAGACTGCTGGCTCTGTTGTGGTAGATGCCGCCGCGACCTTCACACTCACGGGACAGCCTGCTGACACGCAGACCATCACCGTGGCTTCGAAGACGTGGACCTTCCAGACGTCACTCACGAACGTAGACGGCAACGTCCTGATCGGAGCTTCTGCTTCGGACTCTTTGGACAACCTGATCGCTGCGATTCGGTTGGGTGCTGGCGCGGGTGCTGTGTATGCAGCTCTGACGACCACACCCGGCGAGGTGATTGCTACTGCGGGAGCGGGGGACACCATGCTCGTTGAGGGTGACCTCAAGGGTTCGGATGCAAACTCCTACGCGATCTCAACTACAATCGCCAATGGAAACTGGGGTGGACGCACCGTGCTTGAAGGCGGCTTGTTCGCTGAAGACACCAACGGGTTCCCCTCCATGACCGCAACAACAAGCTGATACACCAGTAGCTTCAACACCACCTGAGAGGATACTATCATGGCACGTACAAACTGCATGGGACTGGCAAGCAACACGCCCGGCCAGGCCAAGCCTGTTCGCGTTCAGAACGGTCACACCGCTGGACGCTTCGTCACCCCCAACTCCGACACGGCAGCGAACACCAAGGACAAGGGTCGCCCCGAGAAGAAGATCAGCACCGACTGAGTTGGGGTAGAGAGCATGGCAGACGACCTTCACATCTCTGAGTCCGCATGGACCGAGTTCCAAAGACAAGACGTCTTCGGGACAATGGACGAGTTCATGGAGGCCATGCCGCCTGCAACACGTTCGGTTCACCTCCTGCCTGCGGAGATCGCTTCGCAGGTGGAGGGGTTCCGGCCTCTTGCAAGCGACGCACATCTGTTCATGTCGCCCGAGACACAAACATTCACGCACCCAAACCAGAAGGAGGAGCCTCACAACGAGGACGAGTCCATCTGGCGGATTGACAACGCGAACGACATTGGGAAAGACCAGGGTATGTCAGGTAAGGATGAGACTGAGATCACTCAGAAGAACTACCAAGACGACCCCATCGAACACCAGCCCCGGTTGCGTGTGCCCTTGACCAGTGACGAATACGAGCGGGACCTCGCCAACCAATCGAACCGACGCGATGCTCGTGCCGCGATGCTCATGGCAGACTACGACCCAGTTCTGATGAGTTACCAAGCTCGCCGGGCTGGAAAGGTAGCGATGCGGTGGGACGGGATCATCGCGGGACTCAAGAGCACCATCGTACAATCCTCTCGTGACTGTAAGGTTCGGCTCATAAAGGCCAACCCGGCTCAGGGGCGCTGGACCTTCAAGGTACAGAGCTCCGGGTCCAGTGACTCCCACACGGTTCACCTCAAGGCTGCGAAGCCCAAGGGTAGCTCTGCTCAGTACGTTCCGAAGCTCGATCTCAAGATGGGCTGCTCGTGCAACTTCTGGAAGTGGCAGGGACCTGACCACCACGCCGCACGACATGGGTACCTCGACAGGAAGCCGCGCTCCAACGGAGCTGCTCCTACCGTGAAGGACCCTGGCAATCAGAACCGTGTCTGCAAGCATGTATACGCCTGCTCTGACCTGTTTCTGAACTACGCTCTTCAGCGCAAGAAAGCATCCTCAGACACGTTCTACAACCGTGCGGCAAGTGCGGGTGCTCAGATTGTGAAGAGAGATGGACCGTCCCGCCGCCTCAAGGCCATGGGACTACAGCTCGACAACCACGTAGGACTCGTAGATGAGATCTTCGCGATTGCCGAAGCACTTACACATACAGGATAAGCAATGCCCCAGTACAGCTACCGATGCTCCTCGTGTGACTACACCACCGAGCTCACCTACTCAGTTTCTGATGCCAAGACCGTTCAACCTCCGTGTACGGAGTGTGACGGCTCAATGAGCAAGACCTTCATCGCTGCCAACTGGCGGGGGCAGGTTCAGATGAAGGGTGAGTGGCCTGGGAAGACTCTCAAGGAGAAGAGGTACCGTGCGAATAGAACCGCTGTGATGGATCGACGTCAGCGCGAGCGCTACGCTCACACCCTACCCACCCTGGCACCCAACGTGGGCGGTGAGCAGGTTGAGACGTGGGGAGACGCCAAGAAGATCGTAAAGGAGCGCGGTGGGGACGTTACCGACTTTGACCGGAAGGTGAACAACCTCTCCGGCAAGAAGAACCTGTAGGAGCTACTCATGGCCGATGGACTCATTAGGCGCACTGACGACATCATGGAGCTACTCCTCGACCAGAGGGGCAGCTCCACGCAGTCAATTCGAGTGCAAACCAGCCCGGATCTCACCACATGGAGCACCCTTGTGGACATTCCCGCGAAGCAGTCGCCTCCGAGCAACGGGCTCGGACAGAACTGGCGCGGGAAGGTGTTCCACAAGCTCGTGCTCAGCGAGTACTCGCTGACCGTACCTCTGTACGTGAGGTTCCAGGACATTGACGCTACCGTAGCCGTCACCACGTCCGACGTTCACCTCCTGATGGAATCGGCGCGCGGATCATACCACTTCTGGATGATGACCGGCACGGTGCCTCAAGGAGCCGCCTTGGCGAACTCCATCGCCGTCAACATTCCCGCATCCACCGAGTTTGCTGTTCAGAACGTGGACAGCACTGAGGCACTGATGGTAGCGTTCAGCGAGAACGGACCAGAGAAGAGCCTCGCCGCAGGTGCCGAGCTCGGCATTGAAGGACGCGTCCAGAAGATCTGGCTGCGCGGTGTCGGCGGTGCGACCGACTTTGAACTTCGGATCTCAGCTCAATACTGAGTTCATAATCCATTTGTAGCGCAGTCAAGACGAGCGAAACGGGCTTTCCCTGTGTCGTGATCACTCTTGAGAGCACTGCTCATAATCCTTTTGTAGATCGCGCTCAAAGAAACTCAACCCCCCTCGCAGGAGTAGAATACCATGGCCCTCGAAAGTCTCTACATCCGGGTGACCAACGCCACCACAGGCTCCATTCTTCTCGACGATGTTGACTTCGGTCTTGGTCGCGAGGGAGCCTACCGTGCGCGTCGGCCTGGCCCGGTTTACGTCCCAGCATCCAGTTCCGTTGAGCTCGCGCTCAGCTCTGACGTGCTTCTCAGCTACGAAGTTGGCGCAATCCGCAAGCAGGTGGATGCAGGCAACCTCACCGTCTCCCAGATTGGTGGTGCTATCCAGGTACACACCTGGCAGTACGACTTCTCCGTGGACGGCGCGACTGCCGGAGCTTACGAGCTCACCGGCCTTGACGCCGCAACCAAGGAGCTTCCGGTATGCCTGATGCTCCGTGGCTGGATTGAAGTGATCGTCGCCCCTACCTCCGGTGGTACCCCGACCGGTATGCTCGGACGCTCTGCGGACACCAACGGCATGAAGCTGGTTGTGGCCGACATCACGGGCTGGAGCGCAGGCGACGTCATCGCGTTTGACGGTGCAGAGGTGAGCAACGGCCTCATCGATGTGGCCGTTACGACCCAGTTGGCGCAGGCTTCCACCAAGAACGCCACCCTCGAGACGATGGTGTTCACGCTGGCTGCCGCCACGCTGACCGCTGGCAAGTTCAACGTACACCTCGAGATCCTCCCCGTCTTCGCCTGATAGCCGAGCAGGTTGATCCTGCTTGACTACCACGTGATAACGAGGACTGGAGGTATCACTGCGAGGTACGTGATGGGTGTTTCGGGCCGACTGCTGAGGGCTTCCATCACTTCTGACGCGGTGTACCAACTGCTCGATTCGCATAAGAAAGAGTTCGCTGGTGCCGACTGGATGCCAGCGAACTTCTTTCAGCGAAAGCGGATTGTACACATCCTGAACCGCCTCAAGACGCTCTATGCGGACTTTGAGTCGGTAGACTTCACGGGCTTGCCCGGCGAAGCACAGCTCATCAAAGCGCGATACCGCATGTGGTTGGACCTACGTCTCTGTGAGAGATGGCAGGTAAAAGACCACATGCGGTTTCTGGATTCTGCGAACGCGGTTCTGGTGGGATCGCGAACCATCTTTGAGAGACTACGACGGTTGACCCTCACGGGCCAAATCGTTCGGTCCCTACCACCGAAGAAAACACAAAAACAGAACCCAGTGAACCTGCTGGACTAAACAAGGAACATACAGATGCCGACCCTACCTACCAAGCGCGATTTCGAGACTCCTGATCTGTACTTCGCGGCCTTCCTCAAGGCTGCTCGGATCACGATGAAGCCTCCTCGCTGGCTTGATGAGCGCCGCCGACGCTGCAACTTCGTCTTCATTGACGATGGCTCCGGTACCATTGCGCGACTACAGCTCGAATACATCAACGACGATGCCAAGATCGCCGCTCGGTGCTATGCGGACACCATCAAGGCCCTCAAGAGCCTCTGCCACATTTGATCGCGGCGACATAATCCGTTTGTACGACGGGTCGACAGAGATCAAATCCAGACTTGAGGATTCGCAGTGCCAGTAGTCCTTCCCATTGCAGTTACAGCCGGTGATGCCGTCAATGCCGTCAGTGGTGTTGAGTGGACGCTTGACGGTAGTGAGAGCAACGACCCGGATGGCGGTACGATTACGTCCTACGCATGGACGCTCGCAGCCAAGCCACCCGGTAGCTCTGCCGCCCTCACGACCCCCAACTCCGTCAGCGCGAAGTTCACCCCGGACGTCGTAGGCACGTACAGGTTCTTCCTGGTGGTCACGGCTACCGGAAACAAGACCTCGGAGACCACTCAAGGCAAGGCCCCAAGCAGCGCCTTCAGCAATGTGTCTGTCCCTACCGCGAACAAGGGCATGATAATTCCTGCCGTTGGACAGCGAGATTGGGGCGACCACCTGCACAAGGCGCTCGAGAGCCTCGATGATACTGCCGTCGACCCACCCAAGTTCGTGTTCGACCCCAACGAATCCGAGCCGAGCGGTAACGTATACAGCGATTGGGCTAACCTCTACGCTGACTTCGACGAGATCGGCTCGGACGTCTTCCGTGAAGTGATCATCGATGCGTCGGGGCTCGATGAGTTCGAGCACCCGACCATCCCAGCGGGCGAGTACGACTTCAAGAACGCCAAGCTATCCGACGGGGGTGCGAGGGTTTACACCCAGGCCGCTTTGGAGATCGAAGGCCTGGGGAAGATCTACGGTGGCTCGACCACGCCCTTGACCTTTGAGGCCGGGGTGACGATCACCAACCTCTACAGCATTGAGGGTCTGACTCTGCTCCCTCCGGTAAGCGGCGATGCACCGATTCAGTGGAACCCCGGTGGCCGTCAACTCGCCGTCATCCGTGAGGTGTACGTCTACAGCGTAGTAAGTGGCGCTCCTGAACTCTTCGAAGTGAGTGGTGCGGACTCTGACGTAGCCGTATTGATGATTGGCTCTACCATCAAGGGTTTGACGGGGCTTGAGCCCATCATGATTCGGAGCCCTGCCAACCTGACGATCGCTATGCGATCGGGCACAGAAATCGCACCTAACAGCCTCGCTTCCGAGGCGGGTTCAACCTTCGGAGGCAACTACGACGCAACCTCGGGAATTGCAGACCCACAAGCGGGTGACCTGCCACGATTCTTGGGGGACGCCCCGAACGGTATTGGACCCATAGTACCGGCTGAGAAAATCAGCGTCCAACGCGACTCTTTCAACAACATCGATGGCGACAACATCCAAGAGGTGCTCCAATCCATCGACGATGAGTTCGATGTGGTACCGCCTCTGTCAAGCGTTCTGACCTCCGGTCACGTTGGCGAGGATGGACAGGTAATCAGTGTCAGCGGCATTGAGGGTAGACAGCCGTCAGGAGACGCCGACGGCGGCTCCCTGAAGGTAATGGGAGGCAAATCAGCGGGTACAGGTGATGGCGGCACTCTCTATCTGAGAGGAGGCCAGCCCGACGGCGGTGGTGTTGAGGGGGATGTTGAGATTCGGGGCACCAAAATCGCCCTGGAATCTGATACGGACGTCCAACAGGACATCACACTCAAGAAGGGTGCGATGATTGGGCGACTAAGTAGTGCGCCCGGAAATGAGTACGAGATCTGGACGTCGGATGGTGGCGGCGATTGGTGGGATGGACATGCCTACTGGACGCAGACATCGGGTGATCACCACGATCTCATCCGACCGTCAGGGACCTACCGCGAGTTTACCTGTGACTCCGGAGTTGCAGTCGCGGATGCTTGCTACCTGGACGGTACGGGCAAGATCCAGCAAGCCATCGCTACCTCTATGGCTACATCGCGTGTCATCGGCTTCGTGAAAGAGAAGAAAGGTGACACAACCTGTTTCGTTCAGTTGAGCGGTAACGCCCCCTTCTCAGGCTCCGTAGGTGCGGGGGATAGAGCTTATCTTTCAGCCTCCGCAGCGGGAAACATCACAAACACTGCCCCATCAAGCACGGGTGAGGTAGTTGCACCGCTCGGCATAGGTGTCGGGGACGGCTCAGTAGTGATCCAGGTATTCCCTGAGATCGAAATCACATAGGAAAACAATCATGGAAAACAAGCCCTACAAGTGTACCAACGTCTCCTTCGCCGCATACCTCGAGCAGCGAGGCTACAAGCTCGCATCCCTCAAGGTAGAGCGTCCCGGCAAGGGCGAGTTCTACTTCGACATCTCAGCCGACCAGCTCAACGAGGTTCGGTGCGAGTGGAACAACAGCCCTGAAGCGGCCTTCGTTGACCGCCTGAACCGGATGAAGAGCCTTACCTACTGAGGGACCAATGTCTCAGATTCGACTACTACAGCTCGAGGACGGTACGTGGATTCTCCAAGATACTGTCTCTGGAGAGATCAAAGCCGTCACCTCCTACGGTAGCCACACCGTAGCCAGCGGTCAGATTGTCATTGGCGATCAGACCGGGGCGCAGTCGGGCCGCAAGGAGGGCTTCTACTCAAGCGAAGCCTATCTGTTGCTCAACAATCTCTACTCGGAAGACGCCGGGCGGTACGGCGGTCTGGCTGTCGTAGATGATCCCGTATCTCCGGGCTACGCGATTGAGGGCTGGGGTGGCTCCACCAAGGGCTTCACCGACGCTTCGCTCAACATCGACCTCGGCGGGAAAGATCCCTGGGCCGCTGGTGACTACGCGATGGTGAAGGGTACGGGCCTCAACGACGGGCTGTACGAGGTACTGTCCGCCAGCCAGGACGACATCGTCCTGAAGTGCGGGCTCACCGCGCCACGTCACGCCTTCTGCCGCACTTCAGCTCACGGCCTTGGTGCCGTGGGCACCGTCTACAAGACGCGCGTGTCAGCCTTGAGAAGCGCCGCAGCGGGCAACTTCGAAGTTGCATCCGGTACCAACTCCAACATGTCCTTCTCTGCCGTGGGTGGCGAGGTCGGAGCGAATCACCTCCTGGGCGGTGGAGACCACCTTGCGGATACGCTCGCCAACCTGAACTCGAAGGTGAGCGATGCAACGCTCATCGACACTACAGATGCCAGGCTTTCGGATGATAGGAAGGCGCTGACGCACGATCTGGGTGGGTCAACACACGGCACCACTACGCTCTCTCAGCTCAACACGAAGATCGATGACGCCACGCTCGTTGACGAGGGTGATGCACGCTTCACCGACTCCAGGCCCCCCAACGGTTCAGCGAGTGGAGACCTCGGCGGTAGCTACCCAAGCCCAACGGTGAACGACGGTGCGGATGGCTCAGCCATTCACCGGAACGTAGCGGCTGAGCTGGACACGGTTCCAGAGAAGGCAACACCCGTCAGCGGTGACTACCTGATCATCGAAGACTCCGCAGCCGCGAAGATCAAGAAGAAGATTCAAATCGGGAACCTGCCCGGTGTAGCGCCTACCGCTCACGACCTGGGCGGTGCATCTCACAATGCAGACTCCCTGGCGAACCTGAACTCGAAGATCAGTGACGCCACCTTGATTGACACAGGTGACTCCAGACTATCAGACTCTCGAGCACCTTCGGGGACGGCTGGCGGCGATCTCGGAGGATCCTACCCCAACCCGACCGTAGATGACGGTGCGGACGGTACGGCTTTCCACACCGACCAGACCGGCGAGATCAGCGGCGTTACGGAGAAGACGAACCCGGTCAGCGATGACTTCCTCCTCATTGAGGACTCAGCCGCCAGCTTCGCCAAGAAGCGCGTCAAGCTCGCCAACATGCTCGTATCTCCGGTGGGCGTCGTCACAGTAGGTGCCACGGGAGCAGACTACACCAGTATCCAGACGGCTATGGACGCCGCCGTAGCGGGGCAGACCGTACTCGTGTACCCCGGAACCTATGCAGAGAGCTTGGACTTTACCGCCGTGGAATCTTCGGTACGTGTGACCGGCACCCCGAACGGACAGAACGTCATCATCGCGGGTGCCGATACTACAAGCTCTCGTGTGATCCTCAACAAGACAGGAACCCTTCGCGAGCTCACCGTAGTTGGCCCGAGTTCGGGTACGAACCCGGCCATCGATTGCAGCGGACTGCCAGGCGGCAATCTGGCAGTTATGTTCAACTGCATTGTGCAGGGCGGTGGTGCGGGACACACGGGACCTTTGGTGCGTGGCGCTGGATCCGGCATCCTTGCCGCCATTCAGGGGCTCTACCACAATGGCGGGACCACAAGCGGCAACTTCTTCGAATGCACGGGAGGCGTGTGCATTGGATTGGACTGGATTGCGAACGTGGGCGTGTGTGACTCCTTCATTGACGTCTCAGGCGGCATCCTCCGACTCCAGAACCTGCAGTTTCAGAACTCGGCGCTCTACTCATGCACGGACGCAGTCAACGTGAGTGGTGGCGAACTCACTGCACAGAACATCACAATTCCCCACACCTCCTCGCCCTGCACCAACGGGCTCCACATCAGCGGAAATGCGGTCGACTTGGACATCAGCAATGCCTCCTTCCATGGTTCAGCCTTGGACTTCTTGGTAGATGATGCTCTGACCGGATCAGGATCCCGCCTCGTGATGGATGCTTGCGCCTTTGAGAAGGCACTGAGCAAGTTCCCATCTACATGGAACCCTGATCTGCTGCTTGTCAGCTTCATCGACCAGGGTTCGGGAGGTGACAACCCCGGCATCAAGTTCATCGGTGCCGTAGATGCAGGCACGATTCAATTCCCCTCCTCACTGTCGGTGGGTACTGGAGACTCGAGCGTGCTTGGAATGCGGGCATGGGGCTACGATGACTCCTTGACGCAGTTCACCGAGGTGACTGCCGCCCTTAGCTCTCAGGCAGGCAGCACAGCCACCTGGAACAAGGATGCGGATGATGGGCTCTACGTCGGATTCCCGTACAAGCCTTGTATGTTCGACACCGAGATCGTAGGAGCGCTGGACGGAGCGCTCGACGTTGAAGTGTGGACAGGAGCCGAGTGGGAGTTCATTCACTGCATGGCTGCTACATCTGACCCAGGGAAACAGTTCGCTCAGAAACTGTTCGAACGAGCTGCCGGTGACGAGAACCTTCGGCTGAACATCTCCGGCGACGCATGGGCCAACTGGACAGCAAACGATCCACCGTCTGACGGCGACGATCTGTACTACATCAGGTTCAGGAACAAGGGTGCCATCACCACGGCACCTACCATCGAACGTATCAAGGGTGGGCACTCCTACATTGAGGAGAAAGACTCCGGCACCAACCGATTCGGGGGTTCTGAAAGGATCCTATCGATTGACGGGATCGCCCTGGCCCTCGCCACTGACCTTTCTGGCGCTGCCGGAAAGAACCAAAACATCGACTACGGCGAAGTGATCAACCTCGCCGTCAAGAAGAACAAGTTCGAAAACTCCGTCACCGACGGATTCGGGCTGAAGTTCCGCATCCCGAGTGCAACTGACACATCACGCCCGCTCTATGTTCGGTGGCGGTGGGCTCAGGTTGACGCGGGTGTCGGAGACATTCGCTTTGACTTCAGGTTCGGTAGGATTACTATCGGAACCCTTCTCAATGGCGGACAGACGGAAGAAATCCTCTCTGTACCCGCAGCGGCGGTGAGTGGGACTGTAAGCTCCATCCAGGAAACATCCGTAGAACTCAATGTCAGCTCCTACCTCCCCGGTGATACGGTGATCTTCGCTCTGCGCAGGCTCGGAGGGGACGGAGCGGACACCTTTGCGGGCAGCATCTACATCGTCGACCTTGAAGGCGATGCAACGTTCTACGATTGATAGGAGCCCATCATGGCTGAAGTAAAAATCCTGAAGCTGGTTGCCGGTGTGTGGGCAATGGTCGATGGAGCCGCCGACGACATCACGGTCAAGAAGATGACTGCCGCAACTATCGACGTTGGCGGTGCTGACATCGCCGCACTCGCTCCGACGTCAGATGAGAAGGCTGCACTGGCGGGCACTGACGGCAATCCGGCAGGTGGCAACAAGTACGTCACCGACAGCGACTCTCGGAACACCAACGACCGTGGTGCGGTTTCCCACGTCTTTGCCGGGGCGCGTCACTCCGCTGACACCTTGGCGAATCTGAACACGCTGGTGAGTGATGCCACGTTGGTAGACACGACGGACTCTCGGTTCTCTGACGCTCGGACACCTACGGCACACACCCTCGGAAGCCACACTGCGGACACGCTTGCGAATCTCAACGCGAAGGTGAGTGATGCCACGTTGGTTGATACGGGTGACGCCCGCTTCACCGACGATCGGAACCCACACGGACACGAAGCCTCTCATCAGTACAACGGCTCAGACTCCATAGCGACCAACGTACCCGCGACCAACTCCATCCCTCGGTCCGGTGGCGGCGGTAACGAGCTGGATGCTGGTTGGATCCCCGCTGGCGGTGATGGTACCGCTATTCACCGCACAATCAGCGGTGAAATCAACCAGCTCTCCGAGAAGGTTGCGCCCGACCATGACGACCTCGTCATCGTTGAGGACTCGGCGAATGGTAACGCCAAGATGAAGGTGAAGCTCGGCAATCTGGGTGGCGGCGGCGGAAGTGATGCGTTCTATGCCATCAAGCCCTCGCAGACGGTACGGAACAACACCAACACCCCAGCGATTGACCCTCACCTGTTTGTGGATGACGTCGAGAACGGGACGTACATCTTCCAGGCCCGGCTGATTCGAGCAGGGCTCGCTGCGGCAGACCAGAAGGTGCAGTGGCTTGTGGACGACGGAGGTGTTGCCACGGGGAACTATACGATGGACTTGGACTCGCAGCAGGGAGCGTTCATCAACCTCGGCACCGTCCAGACGCCGAGCACAACGGGCGAGAGCAGCTTCAACTCCATTCACTTCCAAGGGTTCATCCAGGTGACAACGCCGGGTAGATTCTCACTCAAGTGGTCGCAGCAGACGCAGGGTGTATCTGATAGCAAAATGGACACGGGCTCATGGTTTAGCCTCGTGAAGGCGGGTTGATGGTTGTGTCTGACTTTGTTGACTGGATTTCAGACGCTCGAAACAAGGCCGAATCATACGGTGACGACTTGATGGCGTCGCTGTGTGTAGAGGCCAAAAGGTCAGAAGACGGGACACTACGAACCGAGGGTGAGGCAGTTGCACACCTTCGGGGACGAGCTCTAACAATGAGTGCAGATCCAATGACTGCGCACCACGCTGCTCGGGCTACGACAATCGCAGACGCGATTGAGGCTAAGAGCTGGGCACCCGCTCCGGTTGAGACGCCGCGACCGGGCAAGGACAAAGGCGACGGCGGTAAAGGCAAGGGCAAGGGCAAGAAGGACAGGTAGCCCTAATCCTTTTGTAGCCGTGGACTCAACGAGTGAGGTATCTACATGGCTACAGTACAGGTCGAACAGAGCGTCGCATCGTGGCTTGAGCTACAAGTCCTCGACGCTACCACACGCGATCCGATCGCTCTGATCACCGCAGCTCAGGTCAGGGTCTTCTACAAGAAGCACGGCGCTCTGACATTCACACGGCTGACACCACTCGTCAATGTGGCGGACACGGCTGACCCCCAAGCGGGCGAGAACTTCGCTGAGGTAGGCTTCGGCGTCTACGCAGTCCTGTTCAGCGCCGACGAGTTGGACACCGCTGAGACTTTCACCTGGGTAGTGATCCCCGAAGACCCTGACGACCAGGACTTCGTGCAGTGGACTCAACAGGTTGACATTGTTCCTGACACGGACGTCACGGTTGCCGTTGCTGCCGTCGACACCAAGGTCACCACACTACAATCAGATCTCACGGACGGGTTCGACGACAACACTGTCGACCTGACCGCCATCCAATCCACCTTGACGGACCTGACCAACACGCTCGGCGCGGTTCAGGGCACCGTCGATGACATTGAGGCGGCACAGGGTGACGGCATCAGTGTCAGCTTCGTAGACTGAGAGCTCAATGAGACTATCCCAAGAGATCGCCCGTTTGGCACGCGGCTTCGAACAGCAGTACGAAGATGCCTCCGAGCTGAGTTCCATCGACCCTTCCATCGCCAAACTGCTCGTCCAGAGCGGCTGGGAAGATGGGGACAAGAGGGACGACAAGATCCAGGTGTCCAAGGGTTCCTGGGCGGCAGCCGCACTGAAGCCTTCGCAGACGTCGATGGTGCTTGAGAAGGCTGTGGGCATGGCCCTGTTCATGCTCAAGACCGGCAAGGTAGGCGGTGATCTGGGTGCGCTCGTATCCAAGGACCGTCACATCATGGATGGACACCACCGTTGGGCGGCAACCATCCTGGCGTCAGGCAAGAGCGGCAAGGTTGGAGGCTACGGAGCGGCCCTCAAAGGAGCAGAGCTACTGAGGGTTCTGAACCTCCTCACCGTGGGAGTGTTCCACATCAGGAACGGCAAGCCCGGCAAGGGCAACCTCGGTAGCTTCACTGAGACCAAGGTGCGGAAGATGCTGCTGGAGATGACCGTATCAGGCATCCGTGGCGAGTTCCCATGGAGCGCGGACGACGTGAAAGAAGTACTCGAGAGCTCCTTTGGCAGCGTGGAAGACGGCATTGCGGAGATTTCAGGCAACGCCAAGCTGGTGACCAAGACGGTTCCGAGCTGGGCTCCTGACCGCCGCGACATGCCAGTGATCGACCCAGGCAACGTCCCCAAGGCCGTTGGGCTGATGGAAAAGGGCGTCATCGACTGGAACGATCCCTACACAGCGGAGTGAGCAAATGGGCGTAGTATATCAGAAAGGGCAGGAGCTCGGTGAGAGCGACCTACGTGCGATCTTCACTGACCGCACCGGAACCCCAGTCACCACCTACACCATCAGGTACTCCATCTACTTGGTCAACGGGGACGGAACCTTCACGTCTCTCGGCTCCACGCTGAACCGGCAGACACCCGAGGCAAGCTCCACGGCTGGGAAGTACTGGGTGGACTGGGTGATTCCCGGAGGACAGCCCGCTGGATGCTATCAGATCCGGTGGGACTACCGCGCTTCCGCTACGGATCCATGGGGCCAGCGACGCCTCAACTTCCAGATTGTCAAGTATCCTACAACTGCGGTTCGCACAGCTTTGCTCTCTGACTTGTCTGATACTCCTATCGTTATCGTGACATAGGTGAGGTACACCATGACAGACATCGCAGACAAACTCGCCGCAGAGCTCGTGACAGCAAACGCTGTCAAGCGTTCTCACGCATTGATGAAGTTCCTTGCCCGCCTGTCCACCCGGCTGGGTGTAGGCCGACACGTGTACGTTGTCGGTGGTGCAGTGCGGAACTTCCTGATCGACATGCCCATCAAGGACATCGACGTCGTAGTCGACTCCGTGGCCTTGGGCGGCAAGAAGAACTCCGAGTGGTTCGCCAAGGAAGTTGAGCGGGCGATCCCCACTCAGACCGACCTGACGACCAACCAGTACAACGTCGCCATCATCACGGTGAAGGGTGAGTGGACTCTGGACGGGGTGGAGATGAAGGGGGAGGTGATCGAGATCGCCAACTCCCGAAAGGAATCCTACGGTGGAGCCGGAGGCCAGGGGTACAAGCCTCACATGGTTGAAGACGCCACGGTTGAGGAGGACATCTACCGCCGCGAGTTCACGTTCAACACGCTGCTCTGGCGGCTGATGGACCTGACGAACGGACCGGAGAAGGCTGAAGTGATCGACCTCACGGGTTGCGGCATCCGCGACCTGGAGAGCCGCACGATGGCTTGCCCCCGTGACCCTGACGTCGTCTTCAGCGACGACCCCACACGACTGCTCCGCGCCATCAAGTTCGTTGCGAAGTACGGCTTCAAGATCCCCAAGGACCTCGCTGCCAGCATCAAGCGCAACGCACCCGCCATGAAGCGGGCTCCGTGGGAGGCAATCGCTACGATCCTGGTTGAGAACGTGCTGAACGAAGCAACGGCGCGGGATGCGCTCAAGCTGATGAAGAAGCTCGGACTGCTCGACGTGATCGCTGAGATGGTTCAGGAGCAGCGCCCCTTCGCCACGTACCTGAGCCGCCAGCTCAAGGACCGCGATGTTGCGCTACTGCTCGACCTGATGGACTTGGGCCTGAGCGTCAAGAGCCCCATCACCTTCCTTGACCGTGACCAGCAGAAGCGCCTGCGGGAGCTGACCACGCCGATGCAAAGGGATGACGCACAGGACTTCCTCAAGAAGCTCACGAAGCCCCCGGTGGACAACATGCGCCACATCAACGAGAACAGCCTCCAAGGGCGGGACCGATCCCTCCCCGTGACGTACGCGCGTGGGCTCATCCTGCAAGAGCCGGACATCTCGGCTCGCAAGCTGGACCTGGCAGTGAGCAAGATGCTTTCATGATGCTTTTGTAGCTCCCTCAGACGGAGGTACAATGGATACAGATCGCATCGCTTCGTTGGCAATCAAGCTGGCCGACGACTACGTCAACCGGTACCACAAGCCTCGTGAGACTTCGACTGATGACGTCGCGGCCCCCTTGGAGCTACCCGCTCCCGGTGAGACGCTACCCACCATCAAGAAGCTCTTCACCGGCAAGGCACCGAAGGAGGGCTGAGTGTCTGTTGTATTCTGCCCCGGCCAAACCACGGGCCGGAACGAACTGAGCATCATCCTGACCAACTCGGACGGGCAGCGTCAGGATTCCTACTCCATCAGCTACGCCATCTTCGACAACACGTCGGGATCAGAGCTTCTGATTGGTGCCGCCGCTCGGGTTCCTGAGAACCCTGAGATCGGAGAGTACTACGCCAACTTCCGCATCCCTGACTTCGCGCCCTACGGCAACTACGTCGTGCGTTGGACGTTCAAGCAGTTTGCAGGCGGGCCTGATCATCAAGTGGCGCAGGAGTTTGGAGTCGTACCCGAGGGCACACAGGTTACCGCCTCCTCTGCCTACACGACGAACCAGTGGGGCCTGATGCACTCGCTCCGCATGATGCTGCGGGACAACAACCCAGATCGCAACTACCACTTCCGACCGCCCAGCAGTCAGGACGCTCTCTCCCAGCAGACCAGAGTGTTCGGCTACATCTGGGAAGATGCCGAAATGTTGGAGAGTATTGAACGTGGGTTGGATGTTGTGAACCTGTTCCCGCCTCAGACCGGATACACCATCGGAACGCTACCGAGAAACTGGACAACGATCACGCTCACAGCCGCCGCTGTACACGCTCTCACGGCACTCTCAATAAACTGGGTGGGAGAAGAATTCGATTATTCGATTGGTGGAGTTAGCCTGAGTATTGACAAGTCAAGCAAGTACCAGGGACTCATGGAAAGCCTACAAAGTAGGTTGGAACAGATGATCGAGAACGCTCACCTCACCATCAAGTTCACGCGCGGGCTCCAGCAGCCCCGGTTCGGAGTGGGTGTGCGGAGCGCCTTTGGCCCCCACCTGGGCTCCGGCACATCGAGCGTCCGGAACTTCACGCGGTTCTGATCCTACGGGCGGTTGTCCACAACGTAGGGAGCGTCAGGCTTCTCACCGGGTGGCGTAGACAGTAGGTCGAGCAGCCCGGTGTCACGGGCAATGCGCTGGATGTACCCGTCCCCAACCTGAGAGTCGGTGATGGTGTCCAAGCCATGCTCGTACTCCTCGCTCGTCAGGATGCCAGCCTGCCACGCAATAGTCAGGCAGGCGTCGACGTGCTTCTTGCCGTGCCCATTAGAGATGAGATGTCCGAACTCGTGGATCGTGGTCCCGAAGACGCTGGCCTTGGTTGCACGCGGGCGGTTGGCAATCACCACCAACTTCTCACCTGGTAGCTTCACTCCGTCCTTGTCGCCGTCTGCATTGTCGACTGCCCAACCGAGCTTCCGACCTTCCGTCTCTTCGGTCTTGAGGCGCACATGGACGCGGTCCCAGCGAAGGTGCGACAGGGCCTGGGTTCGAGAGAGGCGCACCACCACGCGCGCAAGGTACAGACCCTTGATGACGGGTTCTGCCTCCTCAGGTACGACGATGATGGACAGGTTCTCTGGAATTGGTAGCAGCTCGGGCCTATTCATTAGGACACCTCCTGCTCCGATTATGGCCGCGCTGGCATTCCCAGCGCGGCGAGCAACAAAACGGTACGAGCTACACTCCTACAGCGAAGGTCGCATCCGTGAGCATGGTGCCGGTGACAGGATCCGTGCAAACGTAAATGAGGGTGTCAGTTCCTTGGTAATCAAAGGTGATATCCACTCCCCACAGGGAGTCTCCAACACACCCAGCCTCGAAGGCTGTCGGACAGTGTTTGAGTAGCTCAAACACTGTGACGGGCATGATGACCTCGGTAGGCTCGTGTCCCTCGCCGCACAACATGACCCACACATTCAGGAGGGTGTCCCAAGCCTCATGAGCTTTGAGGTGCGTCGCGTCAGAAGTGATGGTGATCTCAGCGGTACAGGTGATTTCCATCAGTATAGCGAGGGGATGGTGGGAACCTCAGACAGCTTGGGCTGCTCACCGAACATGTGGAGGTGACGATCATCTCCCTTGGCATCCCGCTGACGCTTGGACCGAGGATCTTGCTTGGAGGTTGGGAGCAACATCTCAAACTCTACCGAGATCTCCACACGGTTCCTCAGGCAGATCCGAAAGAGGCTGCGTGCGTGTCCACCTGGATTTGTTCCCTGTGTGCGCATCAACCAGTCCAAGCTCGACTCCGAACTCGCGTACATCAACGGGCTCTCCTGGTATTGAACAATGCGCAGGGGCTGCCTGGTGTCACTTGAGTTTGAGACCAACTCTGTAGGGTCCTGTGAGACCATCACATCGCCGAGTGCGTTGGGGTCCAGCTTGAGCTTGCGCGGAGACGCGGGGCGGCGGTCCCAGAAATCATCCAGACCCCACTGGTGCATATGGGAGATGGCAATGTTCGGAACCATTGCCCAGCGGGTAGCGTGGAACCCGCGCGGCTCGTTGTTGTAGCGGAGACTGACATTGATACCGTGCAAGGCACGGTAGTCAGAGTGGGTAGCAATGTTTTCGAGGGTCAAAATCATGAGGGCATCCCTACTTGGGGTTCCCCTATCAGACTCGCGTCTTCGCCCGTTCACGGCTACCGAGCCAAAACTACTGCTGACGGTCACCCACCTTCCAAGTGTCGAAATGGGGATTGCGCGGGTACTGCACACCGTATCGGTAGCCGAACCCGGACTCGTAGAACCGTATGCAGGGGAAATCAGCCTCGCCCGTTTCTTCAATAACTGCAAGAGCGCGCACGGCGCTTTCATGGTCAGGCAGTCACCAGAAGTCGGTATTGAACTGTCCGTCCGTCACCTCTATCCTTGATCGGCCCCCGAAGAGGGCGGTGATGCGGAGGAAGTGGCCCTCGGGTATCTGTACCCTGAACTTCACGCGGGCACGTCGAAGCTACGGTCAGCGTCGTAGGGTGCCCAGTGGTACTGCTCGATGCTGAGGTGGATCGGGCGGGTTCCGTCGGTGTGTCCGACGCAGGTGTCGCAGTGTTGAGCCATCCAGCGGGCACCGTGGGATGCGAGCAGGAGGTTCTGAGCGTTGAGCAAGGGCTTGAGGATCTCGAGGCGGTCAGCGCTCACGGCCATCTCGGTCGTGCAGTGCTGGTCGATCCACTCGGCGGTGCTGCGGGTGAACCACAGGTCGGAGGCGTAGAAGGCCTTCCAGAAGTCCTCGGTCACCCAACCAACGGCAGCCATGGCAGCGTTGAGCGCGATGTCGAAGGCATCGTAGTCCTGAGCGCCACCATCACTGTCAGGCAGTGGGGTAGCGTCGAGCACTTCGAGTCCGGCTTCTACGGTGGGCATGTTCGTCTCCATATGGGTACAACGCTCCGAACCACGAGTAAGTCAGAGAAAATGCACACTGCACATCTTCGCATTCTAACTCCTGCGTATTGGGGGTGTTCAATAGCCCCTAACCAAACAAAGGAGCGCGACACTATGCGTACCATGATCCTGATTCCTCTCGCTTTTCTCTTGGCCTGCAACGGTGACAAGGCCGACAGCGGCGACACTGATGCCACCGACACACCGGCTGTCGAATGCACCACCGAGACGTCCACCTGGACTCCCGCTGGCGAGGACGCAACGTCCTTCACGCTCGCCGTGACTGATGACTGGAGCGTTGCACGTAGCCGCTGCGTTGAGGGCGAGGGCGATGCCTCCGTCTACACCGCTGAGCCCTGCGTCGAGCCTCAGGGCCTCGTGACCGAGGACGTGACCTCCCTGTTCGAGCGTTCCGACGCGGGTGAGCTCTGCCTCACCCCGGAGCTCTGCGACCTTGGTGCCGCGACCGCCACCTGGGAGTTCTACTCCGTGACTGCTTCGTGGCAGGTGTGTGAGGACGCTTCCGCAGCAGAGTGAACCTCTACTGCGGCGGTATGTGATGGGCTCCTCAGGGAGTCCATTGCTGGTCTGACCACTCGTATGTGTCGTTGTGCCACCACCGAGCCACATGGTACCAAGGGAGCTTCCTTCCGAGGTAGTGGCTGAAGCCGTGGTGACCACACTTCTTGCAAAGCGTCATGAGTCCGGTAGGAAGCACGCCGGGCTCGTTGGTCGTCCAGTTCTCGTTGGGGCCGGGCGGGTAGCCGTGACCACACTTCTGACACCTGTGGGTTCGGACCGGGGACGAGTACCTGCGCCAGTTGAAGATGGAGTGCTGGGCGGTCAGCGGTAGGGTGGGAAGCATTCAGCTCCTCGCGTAAGGGGTTCCCACTCTTCAACACGTTTCATGATCCGTTTGTGCGTCTCGAATAGCATTCTGGAGGGAACCGAAATGAAGGCAGCTACTTGCGAAGTGATGGCCGAACTATACCGACTCGGTTGGATATCTACACGGGATGGGAATGTCTCAATCACGTCCGATGAAGGCTTCCTGATCACTCCATCAGGCGTGCGGAAGCAGTTCATCTTGGAGGGCGACCTTGTCCCGGTGCTTGTGGAAGCTGACGCGCCCGTTGTCGCTACCGGGAAGCCTTCAGGGGAGTTGCACATGCACTTCCTCCTGCAACACCGTGGCGGGGCTACAGCGGTTGTCCACGCACACCCGACGTACACAGTGGCCGCAATGTTCCGGGGTTTTGACCTCCGCGTGTTGCAGAACCACTTCCCTGAGCTGTTCCGCTACACGCGCATTGGGGCGACAGTGCCCTTCCTACCGGCCATCTCTGCCGCGCTTGGGGACGCCACCTACGAGTCCTTCTTGGGCAGGTGTGACATCGTGGGTCAGAAGAACCACGGCGTCACAGCAACTGGAGCTGACCCGTGGGAAGCCTTTGAGCACATTGAGCGCGTCGAGCACATCTGCAAGATTGTGCTGGCGTCAGGCGTGGTACCCGGAGAACTCGCTGAGCATCCGTAGGGCAGAATAGTGTATAGCGGTATTCGAAAGCCAACTATCCGTTGACGGGAGTGTCCTACGAGCTTACCCCAAGGAGTTCCTATGACACGTTCCCTTCTCTTGCTGCTCGCCATCCTTTCCCTCGCCCTCGTTGGTTGCCCCTCAGGCGATGACGACGACAGCGCGGTTACCGACGACGACGATTCCGCCGTTGTTGCGGACGACGACGATTCGGCGGTTGCCGATGATGACGACGCCGTGGACGACGACGATTCGGCTGACGACGACGATTCGGCTGCGGCGGATGACGACGACAGCGCTCAGTAGACCCTCTGAGCAAGACCAACGAAGGCGGGAACTTGTGTCCCGCCTTCGTTGGTCTTGGACGCCCTAATCCTCGAAGAGGATCTCCGCACGGGACACAGGCTCAGGCTGCCAAGCTACATCTACCCATCGGTAGGCGTAGCAACCCCACTGCCCGGAGCCGCCTACATCAAACTTGACCACACGCTGCAGCACCTCGGCGTACTCAAGCCACCGGGTTTCATCTCCCAGCTTGATCGGCCACCAGATGTACCTGCGGCAGGTGCGCTCATCTCCTGTATTCTCTTCGGTGGGGCTCAGGTCTTTGATTCGCATGGTTCTTCCTAAGCCGCGAGGCAGTACATCCAGTCGTGGGGTACGGTGGGCTCTTCAATGCCCATCTTGAGATCCATTTCACGCTCGAGGCGGTGAATATCTTCTCGCTCTCTACGCCTGCTGCGGGCTTCGAGTCCGCGCACGCCTTCCTTGCACGGCTTACAGGTCACCTTGTGAGCGTAGAAGGTGTACAGCAGATAGCTCTTCTTACCGCACTCCGACGTAGCGCCGCAGTGGTAATGAACCTTGTGCCTACTCACTTGGGTTCCGCCACCACTCGTCAGTGAGGAACTTGTCGGGGATCTTGCCAGCAGCCTTGGCGGCAGCCACTTCCTCGAAACCGGGGTCGCCGCCGAGCAGCTTCTCAATCTGAGCCCACCACTGGTCCATCCGGTCGCCACGGTCAGCGGCGCACCAGGGGCAGTACTTCATCACGATGATGCCCTGGTAGTGGGGCAGTGAGTAACGGTCGTACTGAGCGTCGTAGAGCACGGTGATGTCCGGGCACGCTTCGCCCTCGGGGTGCTTGTGGCAACCCTCAACCTGCTGCTGCATGGAGCCGCAGCAGTGTCGGAGCTCCATCCAGCAGAGCTTGGCACCCACGTCGTCTTCCAGCTCGTCCGGGTAGAAGCTCTTCTCGCCGTAGCGGTTCTCCCAAGCCCAGTAGCCGTCGGGTGCTTCGTCGTCTACCCACTCGCACGGGTAGTCCTCCACTCCATCCTCCGGCGTGTCACCGAGGATGCGGATCGACATCATGTCGCCGTCTTTGGTGCCGCGTGGAAGTGGGGTCGCAGTGTGGCGTGTGTACATCTTCTACCTTCGTGCCCAGGTGTCTCGTAGAGTACTAACGCGATTCCACCCGCCGTTCTCAGAGGCGAAGTAGCCTTCTCTCTCGAACTGTACGGTCCCGTCGAAGGTGGCGAGGTGCGGCTCACACTTCGCGGTGATCGTCTTGACGCTGTCAGGGTTCAGGGCGTCGTGAATGTCATCGGCCTTGCCCGGTGCTTCTACGTTGAAGAGGCGGTCGTAGAGACGTACCTCCATGTCGACGGCGTGATCAGCCGACACCCAGTGAACCGTGCCGCGTACCTTGCGCCCGTCAGCAGCCATTCCACCCCGGCTGTCCAAATCCACAGTGCAGAGCAGTCGGGAAACCTCTCCGTCAGCGTCGTACTCAACCTCATTGCAGGTGATGAGGTACGCACGCTTCAGCCTCACCTCAACTCCGGGGGCAAGCCTCTTGAACTTGCGTACCGGCTCGAGCATGAAGTCTCTTCTTTCGATGTAGATGCGCTTCCCGAACGGTACCTCTCGGCTGCCATCCTCAGTAGGGAACAACTCCTCACCCTCGTAGTTGGTGAGTACGATCTCCAGGGGATCGAGCACGGCCATCGCACGCGGCGCGGTGATGTTCAGCTCGCGGCGCACCTCGTCCTCCAGCCATGCGGCGGGGATGGTGCTGTTCGCCTTGCTCACGCCCACCCTGGCCATGAGCGCCGTGATGGCGGTTGGTGGCACGCCCCTACGTCGCAAGCCCGCCAGCGTGGGGAGACGGGGGTCGCTCCACCCATCGACAGCGCCACTGTCCACCAACTCCTTGAGCTTGCGCTTGGAGGTGACGGTGTAGGTCATCTCGAACCGGGCCATTTCCATCTGGACGGGGACGGGTACAGCGTGGGTGAGCTCAAGGTAGCGGTCGTAGAGCGGGCGGTTGTTCTGGAACTCGAGGGTGCAGAGGGAGTGTGTGACTCCTTCAATCGCATCCGACAGCGGGTGAGCGAAATCGTAGAAGGGGTAGATGTACCAATCGGTCCCGGTGCGGTGGTGCGGGGTGCTCTTGACGCGGTAGATCAGAGGGTCCCGCATCTTCATGTTCGGGCTGCTGAGGTCCCCCTTGAGGCGAAGCACCATTTCGCCTTCTGCGACACCACCCTTCGCCATAGCCCTGAAGAGCTCGTGGTTCTTGCTGCGTGTGCGGTCCCTGAAGGGTGATGGCTTGCCGGGCGTCTTGACGGTGCCCCGGTACTCACGGATCTCAGCCTCGCTCAACTCTTCCACGTAGGCGAGGTCGGCCTCGATGAGGTCGAGTGCCAAAGCGTAGAGCGCTGGGAAGTAGTCGCTGGCGTACCGGATTGAGTGCGGGGTGTAGCCGAGCCACTTCACATCCTCGAAGATGGCCTCGCAGTACTCGGTGTCCTCGGTAGCCGGGTTGGTGTCGTCGAAACGGAGGACGCACTTGCCGTCGTACTCCCGAGCGATCTCGAAGTTGAGGCAGATGGCCTTCGCGTGACCGATGTGGAGGTACCCGTTGGGCTCCGGAGGGAACCGAGTCTGGATCGCGCAGTCCGGGTGTTCGGCACGTAGGCGGTCGATGGCATCTCGGATGAAGTCGGGCATGTGGATCTCCTCAACCTCCTTAGACACCTATTCGTCGTCGAAAAGCAGTGCCAATCTTGTCGGGAACAGCTCACGCTCTGCCCACGCGCAGGCTTCCGCAATGGTCAACATGCGAGCAGACCGTAGGCAGGGCGGGATGTCAACCCTGCCTGCCTTGACGTACCACCACGCCTTCCCCGTCCTACGGAAGTCCTTCTTCTGGACCGTCTTGTACTCAGGGAGCAGCATGTAGCAGATGTTTCGGACCGTGTAGGTGTAGCAGGGCTTCCTGAAGTCTGCGCTCCGTTGCCCATCTCTTCGGAATTTCACTGACACCTCCGGCTTCGGCTCCGAGGTAACGAGTGAGATGAGGAGCTTCTCAGAGAACTCATCGCGGTTTATCCATGTGTCCCATACAATGAAGTCAGTACGCGGACAGCGGAGGAAGTGGAGGCTTCAATGGTTCTATTGGCGGTGGTTGGTCTTGGACTTGCTTGGGTTTACGGGCATGTCGTTGAGTATGCGATCCACAGATGGCTGCTTCACCCGTTTGGGTTCAAGAAAGACCACATGTTCGCGTTCCACTTCCGAGAGCACCACCGAAACTGCCGCCGTCAGAACATGCACGACATCGGATCCCGACGTGAGGCCCTTTGGGTGACCTTCGCTGTAGCGATCCACCTCCCGCTCCTACTGCTCGGCGGATGGTTCATTGCCGGGTTCGTGCTTGGGCTCGTACTGAGTGGCCTCAGCTACATCCGAGTGCATCGGAAGGCACACAAGAACCCCGCATGGGCCTTGCAGCACGCGACTACGCACTACGCTCACCACATGGGCAAGAACCAGCATCTGAACTGGGGCGTCCGGAGCGATTGGGTGGACCGGGCGTTGGGTACTCGAGCCACGCTCGACGGTAAGAAATACTGAAACTGAGCCCGTGACGGTGTTGGACAGGTACAACCTGGAGAAACACCAATGCTCAGACCTGTATTTGACCGCCTGCTCATCGAGCCCCTCAACAAGAAGCAGACCGAAAGCGGCCTTCACCTTCCCGACGAGAACGTCGACGTGGTTCGCGGCTCCGTGTTCGCCAAGGGTCCTGAGGTGACCATTGTGCAGCGCAAGAACACCGTGCTCGTTCAGCGCAAGCACTGCCTCGAAGTCAAGGACGGGAACGGCAAGACCTTCCTGGTGATCCAGGAAGAAGCGATCCTCGCCATTGACGAGGACGGCGACGGTGACACGGGTGATTTGACTGTTGAGGGGTAGCTACTCGTCAAGCCAGTAGAACTCGCCTGCGGGGTTGATGAACCAACCCCCAATCACCCATATGCCCGTCACTTCTTCGGGTAGGGTGCTCAGCGCGAGCTGGTTGGGATTAGGATCCCACACGACCTTCAGGGCGGTATCCACAATCACAGCGTGGGAGCCGCCTTTGAAGGTCTTGGACGGAACAGCAGCGTAGAAGTAGCCTTCGACGCCACCGTCGTACTCTGCGCATTCCTGTAGGGTGGGACCCTTGCCACGCTGACCAACGAACATGGCGTGCCGGTAGCCCCGCGAGTGGAAGAACCGGATCAGGTTCGAAGCCTGCTCAAAGTCTCCCAGCAGAGGTGGCACGTCCACCAACGCAAGGTCGAAGAGGGTCGCAACTGCTGCGGCACAACAGTTGGACTCCTCCCCGTCCGAGACGTTGGTTTGGTAGACGCCTTTCACGCGCGGGCGAAGAACCAGGTGCGAGCAGCCTTCTGAACTCCCTTGCCCACCTGCTTCCAGGTGAGGCCAGCAGCCTCAAGCTCGTCGCCACTTTCCTTCTTGATGTCGCCACCAACCCACTGAAGGAAGTTGCCGGTGAACACGCGGTCGTACTCACCGTTGCACGCGGTAGTGACAGCCTGCTCGCACCTGTTGTCGGTAACGAACATCTCCACGAAGGCCTCAACGGAGGCAACCACCTCGGTGTCCACCTCAACGGCCTTCTTCCGCTTCTTCACTTCGTGCTTCTCGCCCTTCGCCTTGAACATGGCACTGGTCACGTCGTCCCGTACAGCAGAGCTGCCGATTACGCCGGGGAGCAGCGGGTAGTACACGAGGCCTTCCCCAAGCCCGTCAACGTCGAAGGTAGCCTTGACCCAAGGGTCGCAGGTCTCAACCTCGTCGATGCGCTCGTTGAAGATCAGCGCGGCGGCGTCCAGGCTCTCGGTATCCGCGAAGTCCACCGTCACGTCCTCACCCTCGGCCCACGGGATCACGTAGATGTCCGGGTGGTCGGGGAGGTGGGAACGAATCAGGTCCGGGTCCACGAGGATCCGGGTCTTGGTGTCCTCCCCCTCGGGGAAGTGCGCCTCGATGGCGAACACGGCGAACACCTTGCGGTCGATCTTGGAGATGGAGCAACGCTTCTGGATGCCCTTGCCACACCACTCACCGAAGATCACTACGGTCTTGCCCGCAGCATCTCGAAGTCGGAGGAAGTAGTTGCGGTTGAGCTCAACCCAGGCAGCGAAGCCCATGTTGTCATCAGACAGGCCGATGTCACGGGAGCGGCTCTGAGCGTGGTAGCCAGGCCCCTCAACGAAGCGGGGGTCAACCCGTACAGCAGCGTTGGTACCGTCGAGCTTCACCTTCCCACGGAAGGACAGGGTCGGCTGCGGAATCTGTACGCGCTCCTCTCGGAGCTGGTACCCACGGCGCAGGTTGTTGAAGCGGGTGATGTCGGTCCACTTGATAGTCATGGCGGTATCCTCAATAGCCCAGAGGGCTTGTGTTGATTAGCGAACGATGTTTCGAATCCCGTCGCATTCACCACTCAGTATTCCCGAGCGGCCCACCAGCATCCCGCTCACCTTGCGGTGGTGCGGTCTACATCTCCTACAACCCCTGAGCGTTGCCAGAAGTGCGAAGTGCTCTCTAAATCACCAGCAGTCGTCATCGTCGCTGGTGACAAGCAGGCTACACATCGAGCAATACCCACCATCAATGCGCCTGTTCGGCCAGACACGGCCCCCAGACCAGTGAGTCCCATGGTTTCCCTCTGCGCATTGGCATCGGGGGCTCTCCACGAACTTGCTACTGTTGCAGCCGTAGCAGCGGTAGGCAACTCCGGTCTCATCACTTGGTGAAAGGGCGATCCACCTGTGCTCGTGTTCGTCTTCCATGGCACCTCCTACTCCATAGACACTACTTCTGGTTCGCTGCCTTGTATTCGAGCAAGTACCGGATGCGAATGCGGTTGGGGTCGTACACCGCGTACTCGCTGAAGGTAAGGGAGCCACCCCACGAGGCAGTCACGCCACGCTCACCGAAGGCGGTGTCGAACCCTGCATTGTTGGCGCTGAACAAATCAAGGCCGCGATCCGACTCGTTGAAGGTTCGGACGCGGCCCAGGTTGGCATCGCACACCAGGATGATCGGGTTTTTGGAGTCTGTGAACCCGAAAGCCTTCCCGATGTTGGGGGTCAGGTAGATGGCCTTCCCGAACATGCCTCCGTGTGCAGGGAGCTTGAAGCTCTGGAGCATGATGTGAGCAGCGGAGGTTTCGCGGGTGCCGTGGTAGAGGCGCTGCTTGATGTTGCCACCACCGGAGAGGCCGTACCCGCGAGGATCGCTCACCTCGTAGGCCCGGATGAGCTTGTAGTTGCAGCCGCCTCGGTAGCTGGTGTGGGTGGCGGGGACGCCGGAAGGGATGGCGCACTCGCGGAGGTTCCCGCTGAGCTGCTGCTTCTGCCCATCCCTTTCGAGGTGTTGAGCGAAGCGGTGCTTCGGAGTCCCCGATCCAGGGACGTTCTTCTTGGATGTGCGCGTGACGACGTAGCTGCTACGTCCGCGCCTCTTCTTCCTGCCCATGTTGATTCCGGTAGCTACGCAGCTCCGGTGGGACCAGAGCTACTGGGTGAGTATGCCGTCAATACACTTGTCGCGCAGTTGAGTGTTCTCAACTGTGGCCGCGTCAAGTAGAGCACCTTGTTCGGATAGCTCTGTTTGATATTCAGCTCTCACTTCTCGTAGCTCCTCTTGGGCTTGTACCTGATATGCAACCAGGCCGTCGTCAGCAGACATCCAGACTTTGAAACCATACCCCAACAGGATCACTGCCGCAACCATCCCCGCAGTCCCAAGGAACTTGGAGACATTTCCTACAGCGTTCCGACGGGCGGTGGATTCCCGAACACGGAGGTCGATGTATGCGGCGATGACTCGATTGGCGTGCGACCCCTCCAAGGCCCCGATGATGGTCTCCGCTTCTTCGCGGACAAGGGTGTCGGGGGTCATGGCGTGCGCTCCTTTGTGGTCATATAGCGTAGAACGCTCAGACAGGCGGAACGTGCAGTGCCCTACTCTACTTCGAACTCAGGGTCCGGCTTGACTTTCTCAGGAGGGGTGAGGGCCGCGCGTAGACGCAACTCGCCTTCCGCTACGAAACCCACGCGGGCGAACATCCGGGCGAGTAGGTCAGGGCTGATGTCGGGTCCGTTGGGACCGTGATCCCCTCCGAGCTCTGCCGCGAACTCTGCCGCTACTGTGTCAGCGGTGTCCTTGGCTACTTCAGCAATCTCATCTTTGGTAACGGGGGTATCAGGCATGTGGGCCTCCGGTTCAAGTCATTCGACAAGGATTTGGACGAGTGTCGGAATGTCGAGCTTATTCATCTATCACATCGTACTCCCTCATGCTGTCATGAAGGTAGGTGACTACCGCCTCGCATGGATCACATCCCCACGCCCATAGCAGTGCCCAGTTCCTGTCCTTGGCAATCTCCTCCCACTTTCCACTGGGTAGATGCAGCAAGGCCAGACACTCGAGGATGAACTGCTTGTAGGGGTGCTCAGCTTCCATACTCCATTGTGGCATGATCCCTTTGTAGTCACATCCCAGTTAGGAGGGCACCCATGCCAGCACCACAGAAAACATCCACATCAAGTGAGATCCGCAAGCTGGCGGCGGCTGTTCAGCTTGAGCACTCAGCCGTCACTGTCGTAGTGGAAGACGGCAAGGTCCTCCTACTACAGCGCGGCGGTACAGCCCCTTGGATGCCTTTGGCGTGGAACCTACCGGGCGGTGGAGTGGATGCCGGAGAAACGCCACAGCAAGGCGCGGTGCGTGAGCTCGTTGAGGAAGCTGGGATCCGACCCGGAAGACTGCGAAAGCTCCGGTCCATCAACATGGGTCCGGAGCTCGGCATCCTGCATCCCTTCGTGAGTGAGGGCTACAGAGGGAAGCCACGCCTGACAGATCACGAGAACATCGCAATCGCCTGGGTGGGTGTGGACGATCTCAAACGCTACAAGATGGTGCCCTTCATTGAGCGCATCATCCGGAACGTGCTCAGCGCGTGACGGCCTTGTTGGGCTGACGGCAGCCCTTCGCCCAGCTCCACGTCTTGCCGTAGGCGCACTCGAGGGCCGGAAGGTCCTGAGCCACAGTGGAGCCATCAGGCGTGGCGGTGAGGCTGCAACGGACAAAGCCGTCCTCATCCGTGTCCCGCTCCTGACAGGCAGCGGCGCAGGTGGAGCCCGCGTGGAGCTTCTCGCAGTGGGCAATACCCGTGGTCTCTGCCTCCGTCACTTCACCAGCGGTGAGGTTGGAACAGCCGACGAGCAAGGAAAGGGAGGCGAGGAGAAGAAGGCGACGCATTTGTGCGCTCCGGGTCAAGGGGTTCAGGGTCAAGTCAAGAAACGGTGAGATCAGCTTCAAGTGCGAAGGGGTCGATATCGTCGGTAGAACTTCCGCCAGATGCGGTAGCCAAGGAATACGAAGACGCCTACCAAAGCGCTCCAGGCCTCCAGAGCCATGAAGTAGAAGAACCAGCCGCCCTCCTTGGCGTAGAAGTACCGACGCTCCCACGCATAGCACTCCACAAGTCCATCGATGTTGGAGCCGAGGTCGTACCTCTGAGCCTCCTTCTCTGCGAGGCGGTCAGATACCTGGGAGTGTAGGAAGCTCATGAAGACGCCATAGACTCCAACCCACTCTACTGCCCCCTTGTCGCTAAAGAGCGCCACGGTCACAAGCACGGCGAGCACCGCGCCTGCTTCGAGCATCCAGGTATGGATCTTCATCTACGCGCCTCCAGCCAATCCTCTACGGCGTCGTAGCCTTCGCAGAGGTCGAGGTGTACATCGATGCCAACCATCTCGCAGAACACTTCTACGTTGGTGGCGCGGAAGTACTCGGGCGGGCAGACGGTGATCATGTTCCCTTCCTTCCCGTGCTGGAATCCGAACCAACCCTGCTCAAGAAGCGAGATGGGGGAGATGGTGCCGGGCGCGAAGTACATGAAGATCAGGTCCACCTTGGAGAGTGCCTTCAGCTCCCACTGGATCTGAGCGATGAGCGCGGGGTGGCGGTACTTGCTGTGCTCAGGATTCCAGTCCTTGCGGCGTGGGTTGACGATGGTGCCACGCTCACCCTTGAAGCGCTCCACGAACTCAGCCTGCCACGGAGGAGCGTTGCCGCCCTCAATGGAGCCAGCGAGGAAGATGGTCGGGCCATCGGTGTCATGCCAGCTCACTGCATGGGGGCTACGGATCTCTTTCATGCTTCCTCCATCAACAGGTCAAGCCTGCGACTGTAACCGGGGACGATGTGCTCGGTGGTCTTCTCGCTGTTGTTCTTGTGGTACTGCTGGTCGTACTCCCGCCCACCCGCGTCCATGCAAGCAAGGCGGCTGAAGATCTGACGCATGTTCGCCCACGGGGTGCTCTCGTAGAGGATGCAGCGTTCGATCCACCCGTCGTTCACGTCCTTGCCATCAACGAGCGCCTGGATCACCTCTGGGATGCGGGCGTGGTCCATGCTCTTGTACTGCGGCGGGTTGTCTCGCAGGTAGGTGTAGGCGGCAAGGCGAGCTTCCTGTCCCCGGACGTAGGCGGACGGCCCGTGGTCGATGTACTGCGCGTAGGGGATGTCGTACTTCGGGGGGAGCATCGCCAAGAGAGGGAGCATGGCGGCATCGACTGCCTCATGCTCTTGAGCGGCACGCTTGTCGTCGTACCGCCTCCCGTCATCCGTGACGTAGATGGTCAATTCGCGCATAAGGGTTCCGGGGTGCAAGTTGTTCAGGTACAGCCATAGAACCACAAGAGCGGCCCAGAAGTGTGTAGACGTCGGACTTGAGTCATGGACGGGTCAGGACCAACGACGCCCGAGCAGGTCTCCCCACTCGGGCGTCGTCCGCATCAACTCAGGAGATCAGGCGGTGGCCTGGTTCCCCGTGCTGAAGCGCTCTTCCTTGATGAACACGCTGATGAGGCTGCTGCCCACCTGGAAGAACGTCCCCTCCTTCTCGCCCTTGGAGAGCTTGATGTTGGGGAAGCTGCCCGCGAGGTCGTCAGCGGTCATGGCCGGAGCATCGAACTCATCCGGCACGAGGCCGGTTGCGCCGATGTAGAAGGCCACGGGGCTCACGCGGTCCGCGAAGAGCGCCTTCTCAGCCGCCTTCACGCAACGCTTGGCAGCGTTGAAGGCCTCAACCTGCTCCTCGGGCTCGTTGGTCTTCACCAGCGAAGCTTCGATGGAGGCAACCAAGGCCGCATCCGCACCCGCAGCAACCAGGATGTCGGTCACCGCCGCCGAGTTGCCGAAGCCGAGGAAGCCCTCGAAGATCGGCATCAGGATGTCGTCGGTGGCGTCCAGCTTGGTACGCGCGGTCAGCTTCTTGAGTCCGACGCTGTAGTTGTCGTCCCACCACATCGCCCAGGTGCCCTTCTTCTGCGCCACGTTGTCCAGAGCCACGGTGAAGCGGCGCACCAGGTAGGCGTTGGCGCTCTTCAGCTTGCCGGTGCTCACGATGTCGGTGTTGCCGATGTCCACCTTGTAGGAGAGGCGGGTGTCGACGCTGCCGTCCGCCATCGCATCGTCGAGCTCCGTGTACTCGTAGGTGGTCGGGAGGCTGAGGTAGAGCGCCGGGCTCAGGTAGTGACGCTTCAGCTCGGTCACCTGCTCGCCCGTCAACGCCTCGGAGGTCGTCGCGGTCAGTGCGGTCAGGATGCTGCCGAGCGCCTTGTACTGAGCCAAGGTGTCGAACACGCCGTCGATGGAAGCGTAGGTCTGGTCGAAGGCAACCAGCGGACGCCCGGCGAGGCTGATGGTGTAGGAGGCAGTCGGGTTGTAGTCACCCGTCAGCACGCCCAGCGCAACCAACTCGCGGAAGGCACGCTTGTCGCTGATCTGCACCACGATCTCGCTCACGTTCAAGCTGCCGTCACCCACGAGGGTGTAGTTCCGGTAGCTCTTCAGGTCGCTGACGTCCACACCGCTGATGTCGAGGATCGCGTTGCCGCTCTCCCGCTCAACGATCTGCATCGAACGCTCGACGCGGATGTTGGCCGTCGCCGTGTTGCGGTTCACCTCAACCGCGCCAACCTGGGCGAAGTCATCGGTGTCCGTCTCCACGGAGTCGATCCAGGGCAGCTCGAGCGAGCCGTCATCCAGACGCTTGCCAGCGACGCGCTTGAGGCCACGCCGCTTGTAGCCAGCGCTCAGAGCCTTGGTGTCGAGGCGCAGTGCCCGGCTCCAAGTGTCCAGCACGCCGAGGATGCTCAGCACGGGGGCAACCGAGGTGTCCACTCCGTAGCCATCGCTGAAGGTGTGGTCGGGGTCGTTGAAGAGCACGTTCTCGAGGCCGTTGCTGAAGGCCGCGATCTCCTCGTTGGTCAGGGCGCGGCTGTACTCGTCGAGGAGCGTGCCGTTGCGGGTGCTCACCAGCGCGTACTTGGCGGTGTTGAGGCTACCCTCGGCCAGCATCGCACGGCTGTAGGCGTACACCGGGGTCAGGTCGTCGTTGCCCTCTCCACACTCGGGCAGAGAAGAACTGTTGTACTCGGCCTCGGTGACGCTGCGGTAGCGGTAGATGGTCTTGTCGCCGTCGTTGCTCAGCCCGGTCACCTGCAGGTCACCGTCGGTGCCGTTCACTCGGCCGTCATCCACGCTGACGAACACCTGGTAGTCGGCGTTGCCGATCTGCTGGGCGATTGCCGGGGTGCGCTGGCCGCTGAGCAGCGTGGTCGTGTCGTGGAGTGCATCGAACACCGCGCGGATGTCACCCGCCTGCACGCACTTGCCACTCAGGGAGTTGGAGATGCTGTTGAGCAGTCCGAAGTCGCTCCACGCGCGGTGAGCGATGGTGTTGACGTACACGTCCTGCATACCGGCGAAGTCGCCAATGATGCGGTCGATCGTGCGGCGCTCCTGAGTCGGGGAGCGGTGGTTGGCGTAGCCGTCGGAGTGGAGGGTGATGCAGGTCAGCTCGCCGGTCTGGCAGAGCTGGCGGGCACCCTCGAGGGCCTGGCTCATGCAGGTGAGGCCACGCACGCGGAGGTTGTCGATCTCCTTGAGGTAGCTGCTGTCCGCTGCCATCACGTCAGCTACGCGCACGCGGCTGAAGTGGGTGCGGAGGTCGCCCTCCGAAGAGTAGCTGAGGAGGCTCACGAGCTGGTTGCTGTTCTGGAACTCCTCGAGGGTCCAGAGCTTGCGCACGGTGGCCTTCATCGAGGCCATGTCGCGGTACATGGAGCCGGAGGCGTCCAGCACGACGATGTGATGGGAGGGGTTCGTATCGGTGTCGACCGTGTCGGTCGAACCGCAGGCCAAAGCCTCGACGAAGAAGTAGCGGCGAGATGCGCCGCCGAAGTTACGAGTGGCAAATCGGCTGTCCATGGATTAGCTCCGTTTTCTGGTTCACTGTCGCGTTTTAGCCCCAGGTGAGGCGTATGTCATTGAACAACAAGTCCGGCCAGAAGTTGCGAAGCTTCGAACTGGATAGCGGTGGTCTAAACCCTTGTGGTCAGGGCGCTTTCAGGCACGTATCCGTCAAACAAGACGAAGACCTCGAATGCCCCTGCGAAGAGCAGGGGCACCGGGGAAGTACAGGAGGATCTGGGGTGGGTTCCTACAGGGCGTCGGGGGAGATCACGGTACAGAGTCCAGCCGCGTCGTGGAGGTCGAGGTACGCTCCCCAGGCCACGCACTCGGTCTCCGTGCTGTTCCAGAGGATCAGGGTGCTGTTCGTAGCAAGCCAGGTCATCAGGAGGTCGCCTGCTGATGCCATCGTCCCGCAGCCTTCGTCACCCGCCAAGAGGCTCAGGCAGGTACCGTCCACGTCCACCTCGTAGTAGCCGTAGTAGCTCTCGTCAACGCCACCCTCTTCGTCGATCACGGTGTTCCACATTTCGATGAAGTGGCCGCTGGGGTCGCCGTCCTCAATCTCGATGGTCGTGGTAGAGGCTACGGTGGTGGGTGCAGCCACCTCCATCTCCAGGTAGTCAGCGTCTCCATCACAATCGCTGTCCACTCCGTCCCACACGTCAGGAGCGTCGGGGAAGATCACGCCGTTGATGTCGTTGCAGTCATCGCCGCCGTAGCTCTCGCTGTCGAAGCCATCGCCGTCCTGGTCGTAGTCGCTCCACCCGTCGCAGTTCTGGTCGACGCCGTCGTACCAAACCTCGTCCGCGTCGGGGTTCACGTCCGCATCCAGGTCATTGCAGTCCGCGCCGCCGTAGCCCAGGGCCACCTCGCCGTCACCGTCGAAGTCGTAGTCGTCCTCGAGGCCGTTGCAGTTGCTGTCGATGCCATCGTAGGGAGTCTCCTCCGCGCCGGGGTACACGGTGTCGTCGTAGTCGTTGCAGTCAACGTCGTCGAAGTATCCGTCCTCGTCGTTGTCCACGTCGCTGTCGCCGTGGTCATCATCGTCGCCGCAGTCAACGCAGGCGCTGTCGTCGTCATCACCGGTGTCGCCGGAGTCGTCGTCATCGTCCACCACAACGTCGTCATCTTCGTCAGGGCAGCAGTCTTCGGTGGGGTCCTCTTCGATTTCGAGGATCCCCTGTGCGGGCATACAGCCCACGGTGAGGGTGAGTAGGGCAATCATGAGGGCGGGATAGAGTCGCATGGTTTTGGTTCCTTCTGTACTTCCCCTTGGGGGTTACATAAGGAAAACGAAACCATCCGCGAGATACTCAGAGTAAATCGCAATACGAACTAAACTTTCATGAAAGTGCCGAGTTGTCGGCTACTTAGCGGCGGGAGCTTCTACGCGTCTTCTTGGGGCGTGGGAGCTTTCCGGTAGCGAACTTGCGCTTCGCCGTCGATGAGGCCTGCTGAAGAAGGGTCTTGCCGTCAAGGTGGTCCATCTCGTGCTGAAGCACGATGGCGTCCATCCCCTCAAAGCGGCGGGTGTGCTGGCTGCCGTCAAAGTCGCGCCACTCAAGCACGATCCAGGCGTAGCGGTGGATGTTCACCTTGAGCTTGGGGTAGCTGAGGCATCCCTCCTTGAAGCCGGAGGGTACGGTGTCACCATGAGCGGTGATCACGGGGTTCGCGAAGAAGGTAGCGTCGCGGCTGGCCTGATGTGCGGGCTTCTCACCCACAACCGCGAGCAGGATGCGGCGCATGTCGCCAACCTGCACACCCGCGATACCAATGCCGCCCTCGATCTTGCGGAGGTGGTTCATGGCCTGGGCGCGGGTCAGCATGTCGGCACCAAACTCACCCTCTTCAACTGTTGCAGAAACCTGCTCCAGTCGGGGGTCGGGGTGGCGCACCATCTGAAGTGTCGATCCGAACATGCTGTCTGCCTCCATTACCCGTACAACGAGCCGAGGGGTGGGAAACTCAGACGGTTTCTATCGGTTCTTCGCGAGAGGCAGGTAGCCTTCTTGGTTGACCGATCCGAGCACCAAGGATAGCAAAGCGGCGCGAACCCACAAGCCTCCCTCAATCTGCCTGAAGTACGCGGCGCGAGGATCGCTGTCCACTGAAGGGAGGATCTCACCGACGCGGGGGAAGGGATGCATCAGAGCCATCGAAGCCTTCGCACGGCTCATGGTCTCAGGGGTGATGACGTAACCACCGCTCAACCCGTGGGCGGTGAGGTCTTCAGCACTGAGGCGTTCCTTCTGGACGCGGGTGACGTAGAGGACGTCCACCTGCGGCACGGCTTCCTCAAGGGTCATGCACTCACCTTCGCAGTAGCCCTCAGGCATTCCCATTGCGGGAGGACTCACGAGCACGAACTTGGTGTCGTATCTGGAGAGCAGCTTCGCAAGAGAGTGGACGGTGCGTCCGTGCTTCAGATCACCAACAAGCCCAACGGTGAGGCCATCCAAGGTGCCGAGCTCCCTGTAGATGCAGTACAAGTCCAGGAGTGCTTGTGTCGGGTGCTCTCCAACCCCGTCTCCGGCGTTCACCACAGGTACCCCGGCCACCTTAGCCGCTCGTGCCGCCGCGCCGACGTCGGGGTGCCTCAGTACGATGAGGTTGCTGTAGCAGGCAAGCGTGCGGACCGTGTCCTCCAGGCTCTCGCCCTTACTGATTGAAGAGTAGGCGGGCTCCGTGATGTTCAGCACGTCAGCACCGAGCATCTGAGCAGCGGCCTCGAAGCTCTTGGCGGTCCGGGTGCTTGGCTCGTAGAACAGGTTGGTCACCCGAGCGAACTTCAAGGTCTCAAAGACGTGAGGCCAGGCACCCTGAAGGCCGTCCGCCCTCTTGAACAGCTCAACGATGTCCTCTTGGTCTATGTCGTCGATGCTGAGTACGTTCCGTCCAATCCAGCGGGCCATGCTTCATCCTGTTCAAGTGGATGCTTGTAGGACGCAACTGCCATGAGGAGTCAAGCCTCCAGGGAAAGAACTATAGAATGAATTCGCTATCCGCCGATAATCCGCGTGTACTACTTCATCGAAGCACCACCTACGAGCAGGAAGCCTGTCGCATTTGATCGAGCATAATCAAACGCCCCAACGCCTGAGTAAATCGAAGCGTGATGTCTTTATCTGCTGTGGAAGCAGAGGTCTCGTCTATGGGTTCCGCGAGCCTAAAAGAATTGTCCAACTCCGCTCATGGCGGAAAGGTGAACTCCATCAGGGAGGGCAGATGTTCCACACCGAAGCGTGCTCAACGAAGCTCCGGTGTCTGCCATCCAGAAGTAGCATGACTGACTCTCTATCTACTCTCTACTCAATAGAGAGACTCAGATACAGAGTCAATACAGTGAAGCTCCCTGGGTCTAAAACTATACCTCCGACAGCCCTTGATCCGAATACCTATGCCAGTACCAACGGTACCAGTGCTACAGCAAATGCTTATACAGCAGCCGCTTCAGCAGATGATCCTTCAGCCCCTACGCCCGCTACTCAACTTCAGGGGAGGCTTCGTAGGAGAGCTCACCTCCAGCGTCACTCAGCATCTTGGCTGTCTTCTTCTGGATCGCTCCGAGGAGATCAGCGTAGGCAGCTTGCGCGCCCTTCAGGATGATCATGTCAGCCGTGGCAACATCAGCGTCGAGAGGAACTACCACCTTGGGTAGACGGGCACCGCCCGAAAGATCCTGACCCCACACTGTGCAGGAGAAAAACCAGGAGACCGTGATGCCTTCAGAGGCTTCCTTGCGGCTCTCTTGGTAGAGAACACGTAGGTCGAGCGTCACGGGACGTGGGTACCGTCCTTCCTTGTCATGTTCGAGCGCTTTCGCGTTGCATGATCGGCTCAACTTCTCAGTTGAGAAGGCACGGTCCAGGCTGACGTTGGAGGCTCTCCATTCCTTCCCGGTGAACCCGAGTGCGCGGAGCATTCGAGCCATCATCAGGAGCCCTTCCATAGAGAGGGAGAGGTTGTGGTTCTGTTTGGTACACTTGTCGTCTGAGGGCATTCCCTTTCCTACTGGTGGATGGTCTACTCGTCAGCCGCAGCGGCCCATGCGTTGAGCTCTGCGCTGTCGGAGTCTTCGAAGGTGTAGAGGAGGCTGTAGTAGGCTTTGGTGGGGGAGTCGCCACGTCCCTCGTATTCGGTGTACAGGTGCTCGCCTTCCGCGTACCAACGGATGGTCCAAGCACTCACGATGCCGTTGGCACGCACGAGCTCAAACTTGCCACCGGGAGCCTCAGGGAACTCTCCACCGTCGGCCTCAAGGTCGAGTCCGAAGGTGTACTCAGATCCACCGGCACTACCGATGTAGTCCCAGCCTCTTCCGAGGTGTGCTTCCACATTGGTCAGTGCGTGGGCTGCGGCTTTGAGTTCTGCGAGCTTCATGGTGCCTCCGTTACATAGGGATAACGAGGTGAGGCACTCAGAACTCAGAGGCTAATCGTCGAACAGGATACCCATCCGACCCTTCAGCTTGGGCTCAGGGAGTGGAGGCAGTCCTACTTCTTCCCGAGTGGCAGGGATCTCAACCAGCCTTCCCACCACATTGACGCGAGCTGCTCCCACGGTGCCCGCACGGAGCTTGTGAGTCTTGATGTCCAGCAGACTCTCGAAGGTGGTGCCGTTCCAGCCCACCGCCAAGAACTGCTCGCCGGGGCTTGCACTGAAGACCTCGTGTCCGGCTTCGGTCAGGGTCACTACGAGGATGTCCATGTCACTTCCTAATCGTCGAAGAGGATGTCCATCCGCGCTTCTGCTGCGGTCGGCTTGATGATGTTGAAGATCAGGCCCACGGCATCCATCACATCCACGGGGACGGCACTGGAGGGGATCTGCTTCCGTCGGCAGGGTACTTCCTGGGGGTGGAAGGCGCGTAGCTCCGCACCAATCACTCCGGTCTTGCGCTGATGCACATGGGCGATGGTCATCACCCACTTCACGCCGCCCTGGTGGGCAAGCAGGATGTACTTGCACGAGCGCGCGTTGTGCTGGTCCTTCTTGTACCAAACCATCGCCGTCGTGGTCAGGTCGAGCGGAAACTCTCCCTGCCCCCTGGCGTGCGCGAGACCCGCCTTGAGGGCTTGGTCTCGCTGAGGCTTGGTCTCGCCACCTTGCAACCTCAGCCGGAAGCCGATGGGCAGGAGCTCGCAGATATCAGGCTTGATGATCATGGGGTCCTCTCAGGCTGTGTTCACCATGCGGAAGAAGCCCGCATGGTCGGCGGCGAAGTCGTCAAATCCCAGCAGAGCCTGGTACCGCAGGGCGTCCCGGTCCTCCTCCGGCACGAAGCCGAGGGCGTAGCGGATGGCGCGGAGCGCATCCTCGAAGTGAGCGCTCTCAACAGCGCCACCGAGGTCACTGTGAATGCGGATCCAGTAGTAGCACTGGTAGCTCTGGCTGTTGAAGGTCACCTCGTTGCGCTCGAGGTACTCCACCATGTCCATCATCCGGGCGCGGAAGCTCATGTCGATCTGCGTGAACTCCTTGGCGGCGAGCACCTCAGAGCCCATGTGGTAGCCCATGGCGCGGAAGATGCTGGGTCGGTCGTCCGGCGAGCCGTTCCCGTACCCCACAGCCACCTGATCGCAGAGGCCCTGCAGCCAGATCGGGATGTCGAGCAGCTCGTCCAACTCACCGTCGGCCCAGCCGAAGGGAGCCTGAACCGCCGTGCCATCCTCAGCGCGGGTCACGAAGGAACCTGGCGTCAGGTACTCAACGGAGCCCTTGAGCATGGCCTGTGCGAGGCAGCGGTGAGTGTCGAGGGCCTCGGTGCCGCTGTCGTCGAACTCGTCCCGTGCCGCGTTGAACACGTAGGCGGCAACGAGCACACCACGGTCAGCGAGCGGAGTGATCGTCTCCTCGGGGTCCATGAAGAGCCCACGGGAGCGCCCCACCTTGCCCGCCAACGTCGCAACGCCGGAGCCGAAGAAGCCATTCCACTCCGCGTACCGATAGAGGAAGCGCAGGAAGCTTGCAGGTCCGGCGTCCATAGCCGCTTCGATGGTGTCCTTGACGCGCCCGTCGCAGGAGGGGAAGTCGTATCGGGTCTGGAGGTCGTCAACGGTGATCTGGGGCATGGTTCAATCCTGGTAGATGACGGAAGGTCCGGTGAGGACGTTCCATGTGAAAGAGTAGGAGCGGCCGTCCTCCCGAGCAATGCGGTACACGCGGAGGCCGTGTGCGGCTACAGCTCCGTACCACACTATTCCGGCCACGATGCACAGTTCGAAACCGCTCACGAGTTGCCGTCCATGAGCAGATCCATCCGGGGGTCGCGGTGGAGCGTCTTGCCGAGGCCCATCTCCGCGAGCTCGATGTCCAACTCTGCGCCGAGGCGTTCCTCCACTTCCAGCCGTCCGAGCTGGTCGTCGAGGAAGCTGCTGGCTTCACCGGGGCTCGCCAACGTGCGGGAGTACATCTCTTCGATGCCGTCCGCCATGGTCAGCATCCGGGCCTCGGCAGAGTCCCGCTGAGAGGAGAAGCTTGAGCGCCGGTCGAGCACCTTCTGGAGTCCATCTCGGGCCGAGGCGAGCTTGCGCTGCTCCAGCACATTGGCGTCCTTGATCTGCTCGTTCAGGCTTCGCACCCGCTTCGTGAGGTCGCCCACGTCGATGCTCTGTCCACGCTCGTGAAGCGTGTAGGTCACGAGCCACAGTCGCAGGAAGTCGACGCTGAGGTCGTCAAGCCGCTCCGCATCCGTGTAGGTGAGGGCGGATCCTCCCTCAGCACTGAGCTCGTAGAAGCGCTCCACGCGCTCCCGAATCCGGTTGTACCGGTCGAGGTGCCCTGAGCTTGGGCGGCGGTCCTCGCGTCGCTGTCCCCACTCATCGGTAGGGTGGCGGTACACCTGCACTCGGCTGTTGAGCTCTTCGAGCAAACGCTCGCGCTCCTTGTCCCGAGCGTCGCTCCGCTTGCCACGGTTCACGAACTCCTTGAACACCACGCTGCTGGGCACGAAGAGGGCTGCAATGCCCTCCCCACCAACAAGGGCGACAAAGGGGAGCGCCGCAGCGAGTGGTCCGGCAGTCACGAGCAAAGCTGCTCCTGCCAAACCCGCCACACTCGCGGTGACGATGTTGGCGGGATGCGCGAGCATCTCAAGCAGGTAGGAGACGTCGCCATCTTTGGGGTCGTAGCGGCTCATCGTGTTCCCTCTCTTGTGGGGATAGTAGTCATCGAAGCCCTCTCTAAATCAGCCGCGCATCAAGCGCAGAATCTCACGTTCGGTTGCACGCGTCGGCGTGGTTTCCAGCCAGTCCTCGCTCCGCATGGAGCGTGGAGTTGCGATGTGGAACTCCTTAGCGACGGTGGCAGGCTTGGTTGTCAGCACTGTCACACGGTCCGCAATCAGGAGCGCCTCTTCAACGTCATGTCCAACAAACACCACCAGGCACTGGATCTCGGTCCAGATACGCACCAGCAGTTCCTGCACTTCGCGCAGGGTGTTGGGGTCGAGGCCACGGAAGGGCTCGTCCATGAGGAGGATGCGTGGCTTGAGCACCAACGCCGAGGCGAGTGCAATCCGCTGGTTCTGCCCACCCGAGCACTGCGAAGGGTAGTTGGCCCTCCGGTCGGCGAGGCCCACTGCTTCGAGGATCCACTCCACTCGCTCGTCCTGCTCCTTGGCGTCAACCCGCGCGGCCCACTCCCCGGTCTTGAAGGCGAAGCGGATGTTCTCCTCCACGGTGAGGAAGGGGTAGTTGGCGAGCTGCTGGAAGACGGTCACGCTGTCAGGATGCATTCCGATGCACGGCTTGTCGTCGATGGTCACCGTACCGGAGGTAGGAGTCACCACGTTGGAGGGTCGCACGCCTCCCATGAGCCTCAGCAGGGTGGTCTTGCCACAGCCGGAGGGTCCCATGATGAAGTTGATGCTGGGCTCCGGGTACTCGAGGCATACGCCGTCAGCAATCCTCACCACGGCACCCTTGTTCAAGGGGTCGGGGTACTCCTGCACAATGTCGTTGAGTGTCAGAATCATGTCACCTGTCCCGTGGTTGGGCTCTGTTCTCATGTAACGAGTGGAAGCCGTTGAAAGTCAGAGAGTATCGAACTTAGGCTTCGTACTTGTAGTCCGGGTAGAGCTTGTTCCGCAAGGCAACCATCGCCGTGTAGGAGATCAGAGCCAGCACCATGATGGTCAGGATGCCTGCGAAGACGCTGTCCATCTGGCTCACCTTTCGGTAGGTCTCGATGAGCTTCCCGATGCCGCTGTCAGCGTTCACGAGCTCCGCAACCGTGATGTAGGTCCACATCACGCTGATGCTGGTGATGAGTGCGTCAGCGATGCGCGGCTTCGCCATAGGCAGCACGGCGTACACCAACGCTTCGGTGTCGGATGCGCCCCGGTCCTTTGCTGCCTTGAACCACCGGGAGTCAACCGCCTGGATGGCATCTCGCACCATAGGCACAAGGTACACCACAGCACCGAGCCACAAGAACACCACCTTCATCGTCTCTCCGATGCCAAACCACATCACGAGGATGGGGATCACGGCCACGATGGGCGCGGAGCGGAAGGGGTCAACGAGCGGGCTGAAGAAGGCATTCACAGCCTTGCTTGAGCCCATCAGGATGCCCATGGGGAAGCCAACGAGGATCATGAGCACTGCTGCGATGCCGATGCGGCTTACGGAGGCGAAGATCGCTCCCCCGAGCTGTCCCTTGGTGAAGGCGAGTGCCCACCATGCAGAGGCTACGTTCCAGGGTGCGGGGAGCTTGGCGGGGCTCACCATGTCGAAGCCCGCAAGCGCGCTCCAGAGGGTCAGCACCATCAGGATGCTGGTGGCACCGAGGGCGTATCCCATGGTGCGGGTGATGTTCTTGTTCGGGTTCATCTCAGGCTCCTATGCGCAGGGCCGAGGTGGTGTATGCCACCTCGGCCCTGCCTTGGGTTCAAGTACCGGTCGCCCGGCAAGGGTTCAGCGGGAGAGAATCTCGAAGCGGGTCGTGCGGTTCGCCGCCCGGCAGGTCTCGAGGTCGTCGTAGCCGTCGCCGGTCGGGTTGCTCTCGTCACAGATCGGGTTGTCCTCGCCGTTGCCAACCACCTCGAGGCGGTCACCCGGAATCTCCCACTCGCTCTGCAGCCACTCGCTCACCACTCCGGCACGCTGTCCGGAGAGGCGGGTGTTGAGCGCCGCACCACCCGTGGAGTCCGTGTTGCCACTCACTCGCACGTAGCTTCCAGCCGTAGCGTCGAGCAGGGGGATGAGCTCAGCCTCGATGGTCGCCTTGCCTCGTGCGTTCAGCGTGGCCTGTCCCGTGGCGAAGTTGATCGCGATGGGCTTGGTCAGAGCCGAGCCACCCGTCTGCACCACGGTCGCCCGTTCGGTGGAGGTGAAGGTGAACTCGGGGGCTGCCGCAGCCGTTCGAGCCTGGGGTGCGGTGTCCATCAGGGCGCGGATGAAGGTGTCGTCGAAGGCGTCACCGGAGCTCACCTGAGCCATGCCGTCGAGCAGGTTGGTGTTCGCCCGCCAGATGTCGTTGCTCTCGCTGTAGATCCGGGCAATCTGGTCGCCACCGCTTCCGGCGAGGCCCAGCACTCGGATGTTGTCCGCGAGGTCGCTCCACACGATGCCGCCGAACACGCGGTCGGTCAGGAAGTTGCGTCCGTTGTCCGCAACCAGGGCGGCGAAGAGCGGCTCGTTGGCGGTCAGCACGTCAGCACCGGCACCGGGGTTCGCACGGGCTGCCGTGGCACCCTCCATCCATCCGCCAACGAAGCGCTGGATGACGTCGGGGTGGGTCTCGATGGTGCGGGTGTTGCACACGATACCGTCGTAGATCAGCGAGGTGGCTTCGGCGGTGGTGAACACGGGGGTCGCACCGTCCACGGTGGTCAGGGCGATGCTGGTCTCGGGCTCCCAGGTGATGAGGGCGTCAACCTGTCCGGCGCGGAAGGCGGCGAGTGCCGTCGCGTTGTCGGGGAAGCCCCGGAAGTTCACGCTGCTCTTGGCGCGTCCGCTGAGGGAGCTCTGCTCCACCGCGTAGAGGCCGAGCATGTGGCTGGGCGTGAATTCGGTGATCGCCACCGTCTTCCCGGCCAGGTCTTCCACACTCTCGATGGTGCCCTTGCGTCCGATGATCGCATCACCGCCTCGGGAGTTGTCCACCACCATCACCATGCGGCCGTCGAGCCCCACGCTGCGGAGGGCAGGCTGCTCCTGAGCCCAGAAGTCGACGGTGCGCCACATGCACTGCGCGTCACCCGGCTCGAAGCGCTCGGCCATCGTCGGGATGCCGTCGTCGAGGATGTACTTCACGTACAGGCCGTTCCGGGCGTTGATGCTGCCGGGCTGCGTGGTCAAGCCGCCGTTCGCGGTCAGCCCGCCAACGTAGCCGTGCCAGCTCACGATGCTCACGGTGAGGGGGTTGCCCTCGGAGCCGAGCGGGCCGCTGTTGCCACCGCCCCCGAAGATGCCGCTGAAGACGCCGCGATCCTCTGCCTGAGCGGGAGCCGCTTCACCGGGAGCCGAGGCCACCGTGGTCGCCGGGTCGTCGCCGGAGTTGCTGTAGATGTAGAAGCCAACGCTGCACGTCACGGCGAGGATGGCGAGCGCGCCAACTCCCTTGACGATGTTCTTTGCGAGTGGGGTGAGGGCCATGTCGTATTCTCCAGGGTGCCTTTTCGGCGGGTATGCTACGGGAGTCGCAGCAAGATGAACAAAGTGTTGAGGTTCGAAGTGTAGGCGGTTCGTGTTCAGTCGAGGTACTGCGAGGCTTCGGTGAGGCGCAGGGTTGCGTTGAGCACCCGAGCCTTCTCACGAGCGGCCAATGCGGTCGTCGCTTCGAGTGCGGCTTCGGCTCCGGCCTTCTCGGCTCCGGCCTCCTCCGCAAAGGAAGTGATCTGGGCTTCGAGCTCTGCAATCTGCTCGCGGAGCAGTGAGGTAGCCTCGGCCACCGTCTCATCCGCAGCAGTCACCGCAGCATCCCGTGCCGCCGTAGCAGAGGTCACCTGAGCGTCCATCTGTCCGTCGATGCCCGCCAACACGCCGAGCTTGGCCTGCTGGTCAGAGCGTACGTCAGCGGCACTCCAAGAGGCATCACCCGCATCCATGGCGGCGAGTGCCTGCTTGGCAACCTGAGGTCCCATCGCCTTCAGCCCGTCCGCAACCGCAAGGAAGCGCTCCACGGGGTAGCTGCCAACCGGCACACCGGCCTCAGCGTACAGCTCCTCGAACGGACGTCCTTCTACCCACCCGCCAGTCGCCACCACTGCAACCGGAGCCGGGGTCGGCGCGGGAGTGGGAGGCGTGATGGTTCCGCTGGGGGCAGCAGCGGGCGAACCGTGGAGGTTCGCCAGAAGGGCTTCAACGTCCGAAGTTGGAGCAGCCGTGGGAGTATCGGCCCCGCCTTCGTCAGAAACGAAGAGGGCGTCACGGATTGATTTGAACATTCGCTGGGCTCCTTTGGCCGGTATCGTTGGGCTTAGGTCCCTCTAACGACCCTCTGAGGTTAGAAGTTAGAGAGTATCTCACTTATTTCGAGGTCGCCGCCCCAGCGAGTGAGTGTGGGACTCATATTCCGTTTGTATGAAGCGGTTGATGGAGGACGCGATGTCACTTGGCAAACTCAGCCGTGTTCAGAACATAGATCGACGCTTCGGGTCATCTACCGATTACTGGTTCATCAAAGTGCAGTCGGACTTCGGTCTCGAGGAGTACTGGTTGGTGACTGATACCGAGCGGGTGAAGTTCACTACCCGATCCTCTACGAACATCGAAGATACTGCACAGACGCTACGTCGCGGTGTCCTATCAGTAGTGGAAAACAGCCAGCGCCGTTTCGGCTCTGACATCTCCTATTTCGGTGTCGCCGTTCAAGAACGATTGAACGAGATCTGGATGTTGACCACCAACGAACTTGAGCGCATCCGACGCCGGGCCGAGACCAATAGGGAAGACATCGAGGCCAACCGGGAAGGGTGGCTTGCGGACCTATTGGACTGATATGATCAAGAATGCCTCACCACTGGACGGGAACAAGACCGGAGACTATACGTCTGTCGGGCTGTTCATGCCGATGCCTATCTGGCTCGCCCACCAGTTTCCCAAGCTGCCGAACGACCGTTCCCCGGCGCACATCACCTTCCTGATCGTGGGCAACGTCCCACCCGAACGTGAGCAGGAGTTCCTCGCTCTGGTTTCCCGACAGGTACGACGCTTCGGTGACGTGATCTGTACGCTGCAAGCCAAGGACGAGTTCAAGAACCCCTCCGGACAGAGCATCCACCACATGCCCATCGCCTTCAGCCGCGACATGGGCGCACTGCGCAAAGCCGTCAAGCGAGAGCTGATGGATGCTGGCTACGACATCTCGGACAGGTTCCCGAACTACCGTCCACACGCGACACTTTCCTACTCAGACGGCGACGCGCCCTACACAGGACCCGAGCCGACTGGGACGTTCTCTCCTGTTCTTGAGGTGTGGGGCATGAGCAAGGTACATCGGTTCCCATTCAAGAGCCGGACGGCTGACCTCAGTCCTTCACTGGGACTGCCCACCGAGGCTGGACCTTGCTACCTGGCTGAGCGCGTCTACCGCAACGTGCGCAACCCCCGAGTACGTGACCAGCTCATCGCTGAGATCGAGGAAGGCGGACGTGACTTTGATGGCAAGGACGAGCAGATCGTCTATGACCTCTTGGCTGAACGCGGACCGAACAACAGCAAGCTCGTTCTCACACCGCACACCCAGCGTCGAATGGATGAGCGCGGCATCACCGTGCAGGACATCCGGAGCGGCATCAAGAACTGGCAGAAGTGGCTCAACCGTGAGAAGTCCATGCAGACTCCCGCAGGCAAGCGGGTGACTGAGGAGTTGGAGTACGGCAGGAAGCTTGTATGGGAAGACCCCAAGGACAGGCTGACCATCGTACTTCGCGGCGGGCGAAGGAAGAACGAGTTCGCGATCATCTCGGTGTTCTGGACCGACTTCTACAACACCGACCGACGTCCCAAGGATTGCCCCGTGCCTGAAGAACCCCCCAAGAATGCAGCCACGAACGACTACAAGGCCGCAGGCGTATGCTTCATGCGCGACAACAAGATCCTCCTTGTACGACGCGGCATTACGGCTCCATGGATGCCGGGCAGTTGGACCCTCGTTGTGGGCGGCGTAGAAAAGGGTGAGAGCCCCGCACAAGCCGCCAAGCGTGAAGCCTACGAGGAGACCAAGCTGAAGCCTACGGAGCTCAAGCTACTCGGCGTAGCCAACTCGCCCGGTGAGGACACGGTCCACATCTTCCTCTCGCGAAAGTTCACAGGTGAGGTTGAACTGGACTGGGAGAACGATGCATTCGAGTGGGTAGGCAGGGATACTCTTGACACCTACGCGCTCCCCCGCCTACAGAGGTGGTTCGCTTACAAAGCCTTTGAGGCCTTCGGGAGTACCAAGGTGACAACATCCAGTCAGATTCAGAAGCTCGCCCGTGTAGTGCGTGCAGACGACCACCTCAAGATCCGACGTGGGGTACTGGCTCAGTACCAGGAAGCCCGTGACGCAGTGGTTGTGAAGGTGCAGGCAAAGAAGCGCAACGGCGCGCTCAACAAGGCTGAGCAGAAGCTGGTAGCCAATGGGCAGGCGATGCAGGACTTGGGCGAGTACGTGGTGGCTCAGGTAGCCAACGAGTACGACAGCATCATCGGAAGGATGATGAGTGCCTCCCGAGATCAGGACGCGAAGAAGTTCGGTGAGGGCCTCAAGGACCTCCGGGCAATGATCCGCAGCCACGACCTGATCAAGCGGTTCCAGGTGATTGCCAAGAACCGCCGCATCTACCGGGTGGACACACCGCTACGTGCTGAGCTGAAGCAGACGTGGGGCCAGATCATTGGAGCCCGCGACAACGCTGAAACCTGGCTGAAGCGCCACTCCATGAGTGATGCCAAGCGTGACCAATCCGACGCGGCTTCCCGCCGTATGCGACAGAGGTGGGCAGAATGACCGTATCAACTGAGATTCAGAGGCTTGCCGCTCTCAACCGTGAGAGCTTCAACAAGTTCCACCCCGCCGAGCTCATCGGACAGGCGATCAGCGTCCTTGAGGACCCTCGCTTCGGTGTAGAGGAAGGCAGCGTGCTTGCGGACGAGCTCCGAGCATTCAGCCGCCGCCTCGAGCCCGCGTGGAAGCACCGAGATAGGAGAGCAACCGTGGCAGGACGACGAAGCCCTCCGAGCCTTGTACTCTCCGGACCCAAGCGGTACGGGCTGATGCCTATGCGCTCCGTGTTCGGTGAGATGCACGAGGACCCTCGCAAGCGCGTCCTGATGCACGGCGACCAAGTGCGGGACCGCAATGGCAAGGACTGGCTCTTTGCCGGACTGAGCGAAGACAACCAGCCGATCCTCGCAACGGACGGGCGCGATCTGAACCGCAAGAAGGTTGAGATTGAGAAAGCCCGGTTGCGGTACGAATCGCCGTCTAAGACAGTGGAGTACTGATGCCGTTCACACAGGAAGACATCCTCGCGGGCACCTTCTTTGACCTCGCTGACAAGGTTCAGCAGATCTCAGAGTCGGAGATCGCGCAGTCGGTAGAGACCTTCAGCGAAGAGGACTACGCCTCCTTGATCGCATCCATCCTGGATGCGGGCTACTGGATTCAGGCGGGTCAGCTCGGTGACGAGATTGACGACGACGAGAGCGGCCTCTACGTCAAGATGGAGGTCTACACCGACCTGCTCTATCGCGGCTTTGAGCCCAATGTGTGCTGGGAGGAGAGCGGGCTTGAGACGCACTTCGAGCTCGTTGAGCCTGACACCAGCGGACCCAAGGCTGACGGGAAGAAGAAGGGGAGCATCGCCCGCGAACACTTCAACCGTGGCGACTACGTCCAGTTTGACATCGCGCCCGGACAGATGCGCGCCGGTATGCTGATGACGTACCCCGAGGTACTCTGCTTCGATGGCGTTGTTTCATCGATTGAGCATCTCCCGGTGAAGAAGCTCACCCGTGAAGCCGCCCTCGACGTGTTGGGCGAGTGGGGCAGCGACATCACCGACATTGTGAGGAGACGTGTAGATGCCAGTGGATCCGAGCGAAGCAAGACTCCATCTCCTCTGGACTGATGAGATACATCCAGACTGCGTAGTAATCGCCCCGCCGATACCCGCAGCCTTGCCGGTGCCCTCGGCATTCACCATCACCACCCGCAGCTCAACCCCCATCCAGCGCCTCTTGATGAAGCTCTGCATGGGATTGGAGCTTGAACCTGTCGAGAGGGCCTATCTTGACAGGCTTCAGGCATCTGACCGCTACAGGTCAGACCCCGACCCCGAAGTGATCCTGTTGTGCTTGGGCCGACGCTCGGGCAAGACGGACATGCTCACTCGAATGGGTGAGTTGATGCTCAGCGATGGATCTGTAGCAGCGTACTCCGCGTACCCGTACACGAGGGATATGTTGAGGAGGGCGGGCATCGATGCACATGCTTGGTCCTCTCGAACGATGGATGTAGGACGGGCGGACGTGGTGCTGTTCGACGAGGTTGGGGCCATGGCGAACTGGAGCGACCACCTACGAGGAGACAGCGGACAGAAAGTCTGCATGTACTCGTACACCGGCACTCCGATTCACGTCCCCGCGTCGGTACGGCTGATGGCAATCAGCTTGGACACGGAGTCAGTCCGGCCTGGTATCGGGGTTTCAGACAGCGAAGAGTTCTACCCGCCCGCACTGTCAGACGTACTGGACCACCAGTTCCGCGAGTAGAGATCCGCCACTCATAGTCCATTTGTACTCCAGGGTGCTTGAACACCTTTGCGAGCGCAACATGCCCCAGACCCTACAAGACCTGCTGGCGAATGACTACGTCACGCAGACGGCCCTCAAGAAGATCGATCACGGTCTGAAGAAGCCCCGTCCCGGTGGACATACCATCGTTCGGGAGCTCCAGAAGGACTTGCTCGATGAGCAGGACAGCATCCACGGCGGCAACCGCAAGGACAAGGCGAAGAAGTGGGCCACACCGAACAAGGTGCTTGGCACTTCTGACCTCTACGCCGAGATGTTGAGCGCCAGCGGCATCGTTGCAGCGGTACGAGATGAGATCGTGGACGAGACCACGGACATCCTCGAGGTAGGCGGACAGCCCCACATGGAGCACTTCTTCAGCTCCAAAGTGACGTTCCACATCAACGTAGCCTCCCTGCTCGAGACGATGGGCGAGACTGATTCCCGCGTGTGGAACCACACCGCATCCTTCCTGGCAGACAGCGCTCCGGACTTCAGCCGCTACATCCACAAGCACGGCGCAGAAGACCTGCTCGACCGGTGGCTACCCGTTGAGCGTCACGAGGAAAGCTACTCCCTGCTCTGGGACGTGGTGAGCGCATCCTACAGACCCGACAACTTCGTAGACCTCGTGGTGAGTATCCGCGAGCGTCGCCTCGTACCGGGAGTGAACCTTGCCTAATGAGACCTACAGGCTGAGTCGGGAGACCGACCCAAGAGAGCGCGATGATCCGCGCACACCCATCGCACCCCTGAACATGTTCGTGACCTCACCGGACGTGGGGATGATGGACGTGCGTTGGGACAATCCCGCCCTCATCCTGGGGAATGGGAAGTGGACGGTGCTTGGCGTCAACCTCTACCGATCCTCGGACAGTCAGTGGGCGACCTACACCAAGGTCAACACCGTACCCATCGGAACCACCTTCTTCCGTGACAGCACCCAGAACCAGGCGGTACTGAACGAAGACGTCAGCGGAATGATGACGGCTCGAGGCGCTGACCACCCTGAAGGTCTCTACATCATCCAGGTGCCGAACCCGATTGTAAAGGAAGGATCCCAAGCGATCCCCGCCAACGTCCCTTCCGACGTGGTAGTGAAGATCGACGGAGTGGCTGTGCCCGTGCGCAGCGTGAACGGAGCTACCGGCGAGGTATTCCTCAACCAGGCCCGCATTTGGGACAAGGTGACCCGGAAGCTCGTGACGCCTGTGCTCCCTACCCTCTCCTCTGTTGTGACTATGAGCTACCGCTTCAACACGACGCTCCTCACGGGGCAGATCGGACAGCGGACCTTCTACAAGCTCACCACCGTAGTAGATGACGGCACGGGAGCTCAGATTGAGACTCCGCTCAAGGGTGTAGAGGGCGTCAGCGCGCATGAGATTGAGAAGTTGGACTACATCTGGAAGGAGGGCATTCGGCGCAACCGCTGGATCCTCGAGCAAGGCGGCGAGGCCGTCAAGCTGTTCATCCGGAAGTGGGTGGGAGTGCGGTGCGCTTGCTACTCGGACGTTCACAAGCAAGCTGAGAACGACTGCCTCAACTGCTTCGGTACGAGCATCCAGGGTGGCTACGAGGGACCCTACGACATCCTGATCGCTCCTCAGGACGGCGAGCGCCGCATTGAGCTGACTCAGAACGGGATGCAGGTACTCCACCAGTACGAGGTTTGGACTGGACCCACCCCGATGGTCAGCCAGCGCGACTTCATTGTCCGGCAGAACAACGACCGCTACTCCATTGGCGCGGTGAACGTTCCCTCCAACCGTGGCAACATCCTTCAGCAGCACTTCATGATCGGCTACTTCGGTGAGAAGGACATCCGGTACAAGGTTCCTGCCAATGCTGAGATGCTCGCCAACCTGGCCTACCCTCAAACCCGCCAGCACGGTGGGTTCGGTAAGCCCGGTGCGGAGGGCACCGTGTACCCACAGATCAACGACAACACCAACACAGGCGAAGAGAAAGCGCGTGATGGTATGCAGGACCGAGGTCGATCCCCGACCTACGGTCGAATTGTGAGGTGATTATGAGTACGAGTCGAGATATTGGAGTACTGAGCCGCCGCCTGACGGCTCACCTGCGAGAGTACGGATTGTTCCGCGTCGCCTTTGACCCTACCAAAGCATGGGCCGAGGACATCAACGAGAATGGTCGATACACAGCCAAGGTCGAGCAAGTGACCGTGCTTCCGGGGAACACCGCCAAGGCGACCCAGGACACATGGGATGACGGAGCTCCCGTGTCCAAGAAATTCAAGCGATCCCGTCGGCGTCCGATTCCTCCTGGACGCCACAAGGCTGTCATCGTCAATGATGGGGCCGTGTACATCTTCGACGGCCAGTGGTGGTACCAATCGGACGAGACCGTCATAGGAGATTGAGTGGCCCTCGTAGAGAACAACGACATCGCGGTTGCCAATCGGGCCAACGAGAACCGGATGCTGGTCCGGCTCGGGCAGCTCACGGTTGAAGAGCTCAAGATTGCCATTGGCAAGACCAACCTGGAGAACAAGGAAGAGATCAAGCGCAGCATCAAGTGGAAGATGTTGCCCGGCAAGATCCTCGTGTACTCCGACCACCCTTCCTTCTACCTCGATCAGGGTGTCAAGCCTCACCAGATGCGGTACGTGCGCAACCGTGTCATCCCCATCGACCTCAAGTCCCTGAAGGCCATCCCTACCGCCCGTGAGCGCCGTAGGGGAGTAGCATTCCGCCGCCTCAGCGACAACCCCAAGCATCCGGGCATTGATCCTCTCAACTTCGTGGCTGACGCCATGGAGAAGGCTCAGGACCGACTGGCCGTTGAGATGCTCGAGAAGTACATCATGGTGGGCTCCTGATGATCACACTGAAGTGCAACATTGCCGGACTCCGGCTCAGCGACGTCACTCCCAACATTGTGTTCAGAGTGGGTACGGTTGAGATCGACGACCGCATTGTACGTCGGAGCGCTCAGCTCAGGACTGCCATCAAGAAGGGCGAGATCAAGGTGGTGCCGCCAGCGGTGCAGAGACCCAAGCCCGCCGAGAAGGGACTCAAGAGACGTCGCGGCCCCGCACCGATTGAGGAGCCTTCTTACGAGGAGCTTCATAATCGTTTTGTGGAGTCCGTCAAGGGACTGGACCGAAGTACGGCTCCGGATGTGGAAACACACAGACTCCTTCGGGAGTTGATCACATCGGTAGATCGTCTCGGGAGTCAGATTGGAAAAGTTAGCTACGTCCCGTCCCGAACCGCGAACCCCAAAACCTCAACCCATGTAGACCGAGACGTCCCCGTATTCATCCCTTCCGTACTTGCCTCTCCTGATGTGAAAGGTTCACGCATCAAGGTGGAGGAGAATGAGGACGGTAGCCTGGGAAGTGCTGAGGACGACCTTCGGAACCTGATGGAGAAACCATGAAGAAGCTCGCACGCGAGATCTACAAGCTGGCCTGGGCGGTTGAGCATTCAGCTACGGTCAAGACAGCCGACAAGTGGGCTCGTTTCAGGGACGAGGAAGGCCACGTCTTCTTCATCCCCTACGAGCTGACCGGCAAGGCCCGTTTCATGCACAGCCCGTACACACGGCGTCGTGCTCCAAGGGACGGACTGTTCAACGTCTCCACGCCCCCTGCACTCGAAGAAGCCTTCGGAGTGACATCAGGAACGAAGATCGCCGAGAAGATGGTGATTTTCCGGTGTGACGACGGGAGGACCTTTGCACTTCCCAAGGACGCCGTAGGGACTGCCCGATTTGCATGGTCCCCCTGGGACCGCTCCCGAGCCATGAGGGAGTCCCTTGTGAACATTCCTCTGAGCGGCAAGCTCGAAGAAGCCTTCGAGCTGAACTGATACACACCGGAGATACACATGTCTGAAGATACCAAGCCGGAGGCCACGCCTCCCAAGTCAGCTCCCGCCGCCGCACCCGGCGTAGGTCTGGACGTTGGCACCATGAACTTCCTTTCGGCTCGCAAGACGACCGACGGCAAGGTAGCGACCAAGAAGATGCGGGACGCGTTCCTCGACCTGGAGCCGGGCCACACCCAGTTCCTCAAGCTGAGTGACGTCAACTACATCGAGAAGGACGACAGCATCGTGATTGTAGGCGACGAAGCCCTACACATCGCCAACATGTTCAAGCGTGAGGTACGACGCCCCCTTCAGGACGGCGTGATCTCGAACACTGAGCTGGACAGCTACGGCGTACTCAGCCTCATGATCGAGCAGCTCCTCGGCAAGCCTTCCGTCAAGGATGAGATCTGCTTCTTCAGCGTACCCGCTGCACCCATTGACCGCCCCGACCAGGACGTGATCTTCCACGAGGGCGTCTTCAAGCGTCTCGTTGGAGACCTTGGGTACGACGCGCGCCCCTTCAACGAGGCCGCAGCGATCTGCTTCAGCGAGGCGAACAAGGACGGCTTCAGCGCCCTCACCATGAGCTTCGGAGCAGGAATGGTGAACGTGGCTCTGACCTACCGCACCATCACCACGATGAAGTTCAGCCTCGCCCGTGGCGGCGACTGGATTGACTCCTCTGCGGCCCGCGCCGTGAACAGCACCGCATCGAAGATCGCGGCCCTGAAGGAGAAGGAAGCGGACCTGCTGGACTTCATGGAGGGCGACCTCAAGAACGCCCGTGCCCGCGAAGCAATCCAGGTGTACTACCGCGCCCTGATCGACTACACTCTGGACCACATCGAGAAGGAGTTCATCCGTGGTGACGCGGACGCCCCTGAGCCGATTCCGCTGATCATCGCGGGTGGTACCTCGCTGGCCAAGAACTTCATCCCCTTCTTCAAGGAGGAGTTCGCCAAGCGAACAAAGTTCCCCATCCCCATTTCCGAAGTACGCCACGCCGAGGATCCCCTCGGTGCGGTAGCTAAGGGACTGCTCGTGAATGCGAGCATCAACTACTGAGGTTCCTATGCCTTCTGACAAGCCATCCGACCGTCTCGCTACGCTCCGCGCGGAAGTGAACACCATCGTTGCCGAGCTGAACGACAAGACCGGCTCACGAAACAACCTGCTCAAGCTCCGCAACAAGGCGGACAAGGGCGTGGAAGCCATCAACGACTTCTTCAGTGAAGCACATGAGATGGTGAGTGACTCTGGAGCCCGGCCTCAGTTCACGGACGACTTGCTTCAGAAGCTGCAAGACCTTCAGTTCAGAACGATGCATGATCTGAACGATGAGATCGTTAGCGTCTACGACGACGCCAAGGACCTTCTCGAGTAGTACGTTTGACCCCCCAACCAACCTGACAGGAGCCAACCATGGCAACACCAGCACTGAACCGTATCTCCAACGAGCTCGACACCATCGCCAAGGAGCTTGAGATCAAGCCTGAGGTCAAGAGTGCCGCGCAGCGTCTCGCTTCCGACATCAACCGCCTCGCCGAGGAAGTAGAGAAGGGTGACGAGGACGAAGACACCAAGGAGTAGACCTTGTACTACTACCTCTCCAGGGCCGTCAAGCGACGTCTGATTGCAGAGCTACAGGATTCCTTTGGTCGGCACCACCACTACAAGAAGTTGGTGCCCTGGATCCAGGATAAGTTCGCCTATCAGGAACAGCCACAGTACGGCATCGTTGTCAAGAACATCTCAGCCTCCAAGGTTCAGATGTCGGCGGACAACTTCGTGGGCCACCTCATCTCCTACATCCAGAAAGCAAGGGTGGAAGGCAAGACGGGGAACAGCATCGAGTGGGTCCGAGAGGACACACGCGCGGTTGTAGCCAACGACCCAACGGGCGCAGCCTTCGCGAGCCCTGCGGGAGCCTACTACATCAACTGGGACTCCGACACCACCTTCACTGTAGATCCTCTACTGGCGGTGACGAGAGAGTTCCTGGCTGAGTACGACCCTGGGGACAACAGCATTGGTGCGACCGTGACCGTTGACGCGGGCATGATCCATCCGGCCACGCTGTTCATCTTCGTAGCCGACACCACTGTGCTGGTTGAGGGAACTCACTACTCTGTCGACTACGGCACCGGAGTGATTACGTTCCTGACAGACCTGGCCAACTACACACGCATCTATGCCGACTACCACTACCCAGTAGCGTCCCGTGGACCCTACACGGTGACGGACAACTCCTTCAACAACACCGCCATTCCTGGCGTGATCATGGCCTTCGGGCGCAACATGCACGAGGGTGACGGGAGTGCGATCATCGTTACCGAGAAGCGCACCCTGACGGCCCTGGAGTACGGTGGGCAATGGGACGTGAACGTCAGCTTTGACGTACTCGCTCGAGACCCCATCCAGATGGAAGAGATCGCTGACCTCTGTCTGATGTACTTGTGGGGCGAGAAGAAGAGCAAGCTGGAGTTCGAGGGCCTCAAGATCACGGACATCTCACACGGCGGTGAAGCTGATGAGGTATACGACGAAACAGGCCAGGACATGTACTACATGGTGTCCATGGACCTCTCCCTTCAGACGGATTGGAACATCCATGTGCCCGTACCATTCGCCATCCACTCCTTCTTCTTTGTTGAGGACCTCCAAGCACTGAGGACAGCCTCAGATGCGGACGTAGCCAACCTTCCAAGCAGCTTGACGGTTGTGCCCTCCCTGACTCCGTACATGCCGAAGACAGGGCTGAGCCACAACTTTGAAAGGATCATCTGATGCCAACCTACAAGTACGACTGCTGGGCTTGTGGAGTACGCTCCGAGGCCCTACGAGGCATCCGAGACCGTGACGCTCCGTTCAAGTGTCCCGACTGCGGCGACCTGGACACCAAGCGCACGGCCTCGGCTCCCATAGTACAGACACCCCTGGATGGAAACCTCCGAGGGTCTGGAAAGCGGGACATGGACCGCATGATTGGGGCAGATGCAGAGAAGCGTCACGACAGCTACGACACCGAGCGCGAAAAGCGCAACGACGTACGCCGAGCAACGGGCCAGCGCGCCGTTGGACGTAGAGTCGATGGCACGTATGCCCCCATGAGCAAAGCCCAACTGGACGCGCGACAGGGCGGCTTTGACAAGTTCGAGTTCGCCAAGCGAACAGGGAAGAAGGTGATACACTGATGGAACCGCTTCAGCTCCGACTACGCCTGGGATTCCTTGCGCTACGTCCTCGTTCGCGTACCGCCTCCCGTATTGCGCGCCTGATCGTGGCGCTGTCCGATGCTCAGAAGAAGCGTCTGGACGGCAAGTTCAAGAAGCAGTACCAGAAGTACAAGAAGGAGCACCCAGACTCCAAGAAGAGCGAGGGCGATTACATCAAGGGCCTCTGGGACAAGTACAACCGCGCCACCACGCGGAATGAAGATGACTCGGCAGCCAAGAAGAAGAACACCGACGACAAGATCGACAAGATCGACGAAAAGCACCAACGCAAGAAGGACATTGCTGACAAGGCCAATAGCCCTGAAGGCAAGACCCCTGACGTCGATGATGACGAGGGCACCGAGACTGAGGAAGAGGACATCAAGGAAGAGGCCGACATCGATGTTGACATCGACGAGGATGACCTACGCGACGCACTTTCCGAGATTTTGGGCGACAAGGACGACGACGAGAAGGACATTGGGGAGCGTCTCGAGGACGCAGCCGAGACTCTCACTGACGTGGTGGAAGTAGACGAGTACATCACTGGTCTACCCGCGAAAGCCAAGGAGCTTGCCCAACACCTGCGCAAGGTTCAGGAAGAGAATGAGGAGACCGCTGAGAAGGTTTTGGGTGAGAAACCCAACATCTCCTACAATGACTACGTCAAAGAGATGGACGGTGCTGACAAGGGCCACATCACCCGCAAGGACTGGGAAGCCATGGCGGCGAAGCTGAAGGCCGAGGCCGACAGCAAGCGTGAGGAAAAGGAAAGCGAGGCCGACTCTAAGAAAGATGAAGCCGCCGCCAAGCGTGAAAAGGGCAAGAGCCCCACGCCGGGCGAGGATAAGGCAGAGACCGTACCGAAGGGTGAACCCAAGGATGACGGATCGAAGCCCTCCAAGAAATAAGGGAGAGCGGGTGACAGGAAGACCGTGTCGATGCGATTTGCCCATGGGCTACGAACGCCAAATCCACGGTGCCTTATGGCCGGAGCCAACCTACGAACTCTCCGACCTCTCAGTAGAGGATAGGGAGAGTCCGACTCGATTCTCCCCGGCACATAAAGAGATTATGTGCCAGTCACTAACTTGTTTATACCTCGTCTGTTGCAAAAGCAAACAGACATCCCGTAGCCCGAGCGGAAGTGCGTCCACCTTTGCCGGAGGCAAATAATGTCTCAGACCCCCGACTGGCTGGAAGCAGCCGTATTGCGGTGGGGTGCTCTCGCCAACACTGGCATCAGCATCCGCCGTCTTTCTGCTACCACTGGCCTCTCGAAGTACAAAGCAGGAACCCTGATCAAGCATGTCAAGGCCAACGGTTCGAGCCCTGACCAAAACGAGGAGACAACACAAGACGAAGACTCTGCCGACGAGGTAGAGGTCAGCAAGTACCTCCACGCTACGGAGTACTACTACAACGAGGAGACGGACACCTACGTCACCTACATCAAGAGCTCACCGAAGCCCATCGTCTTGCCGGGGCACATGCACCGCTCGATGAAGCGTGCGTACTCCAACTGGGACGGACAGCCCGGCACCATCAACCAGATTTGCCGGAGCTTTGAGATTCCGCGCCCCTGGTTCGTTGAGTACAAGGCGAAGCACGGCTGGACACACGACAGCGAGCCCTTCAGCAATGAGGAGATGCTCGAGAAGGACACTGACGAACTGGTAGCTGACGCCCTCCAGATCCGGAAGATGGTTCTTTTCCAGCAGTACGAGATCGCCAAGTGGAAGGCCATCCAGAAGGACGCGAACAAGTGGAACAGGTTCGAGCAGGAAGTGCTCGGCTCCCTCATTGAGGGTATTGGCGAAGGAGCGGGCGGCTACTCCGTACCAACCCTTGAGCTGATCGATTCCGAGCACCCATTTGTGCTCGTGATGGGATTGACCGACTTCCACTGGGGAGCCTACGCCTGGGGACCTGAGACCGGCGACGGCTACTCGCGACCCAAGGCTGAGCGCCGACTGAGGGAGACCACGCAGGAGATCTTGCGCCGCCTCCCATCCGCCCCTGACGAGATCATCCTGCCCATCGGCAGTGACTTCTTTGACGTGGACGGAGACTCGGCATCCACTACCAAGGGCACACCGCAGGACAGTGACGGCACTCCCAGCGAGATCCTGATCACTGGCTGTGAGATGACCCGCCTCTACATCGACTTGCTCCGACAGGTAGCCCCTGTTCGGTGTGTGATGATGGCGGGCAACCACGACCGGCACAACGGCCTGGCTCTTCTGCTCTACCTCAACGCCTGGTACCGTGACACGGACGACGTGACGGTGGTGATGGACTACGCTCCCCGCGTGTACGTGGAGTACGGCGACAACCTCCTGGCCTTCAGCCACGGTGACGGTAGCCGCACGAAGCCCCGTGACCTTGCTCACATCGTTGCGACAGAGGCTCGCCGCATGTGGGGCCGCACCGAGCACCACCTGGCGTTCGGAGGCCACCTCCACCACCAGAAGGTTGAGGAGCACGGCGGGTTGGTTCACTACCTCATGCCGAGCCTTGCGGGACACGACCGCTGGCACTCGCGCAACGGCTACGTCACCGCGAAGCCCGCGCTTCAGGCGTACGTCATTGACGAGGCTGGTGGTGTGAGCACTGTGATCACGGCGCAAGCGAAGTAAGCAGCCCTGGGGTGGGGCGACCTACCCCAGGATGTTGTACGAAACCAGCATGTCCTTCCCGGCGAGCAGTACGCCGATGGCGTGCCACGTCATGAGGGCCGAGTACACCGAGAACACGAACCCTACAGCAAGGGTGGCTGCTCTTTGGTACTTGGTCCGTCGTGTTCCGAGGTAGAGAATACCGATGAGCGCGGTGACCGTGACTATTTTGAGAACCAGGAAACTGGCCATGCCGCCGTTGAAGTCCATCACCCAAGCAAGGGCGGGATTATCTTCCGTTGCCATGCCGAAAGTGATCCACCCCCACGTCATGAGGGCGTCGAGGATGTTGGCTCCAGCTACCAGGGCAAGGAACGCAAGAGCGTTCACCTCGATGTAGGCGAGGGTTCTACCGAGTAGGGAGGGAACTCTCTTTAGCGTCCTGAGTATCACCTTCGGTCCTCCATACAACTGAGCATATACTCACAGTCAGCTACGCCCCCAGCACATTGGACGGCTCAACAAGCACAAGTGCAGTGTCCTACCGACGTAGGTCGCGGCGGCTCTCTCAGAGACCGTCATATTCCATTTGTAATCAGAGGGAGCTGATGATCATGACCTCCTATATTGGCGGTCTCACAGCTTTCCACTCCGGAGGCAGTTGATGCCGGGTCCATTCACCAGCTACGTTCCACCGGGCGTGTACACTCGAACTCTGTTTGAGCCAGCCGTCAATACGCTGATTGACACCATTCGCCTTCCCGTCTTCATTGGCGTAGGGCAGGAAGTGCTGTGCCGCGACGACTACGAGATGATTCGCGGCAGCTCGGCGATTTCTGACAACCTCATCACCAAGGAAGATCTGAGTGCGCGGTGGGTAACCTCGCTCGCGAACCCTCAGAGCCCCGTCCTTGGAGCACAAGATGGAGCACTGCGGCAGTTCCAGGTAACGAACTACCCAATCGTCAAGGGCGATGGGCAGGGTACGACCTCGACCAGCGCAGCAGATGTGACCGTCACCGTAGACGGCGAAGAAGTGCAGGTTACCGCAGTGAGCGGTACCTTGGGACTCGTGACGCTGAAGAGCTTCCCGAGTGCTTCTGCCGACGTGCGTTGCACCTACTACTTCAACCGTACCGACACTTCCTTCACGGACGACGTGAGCGATCAGTGTGACGGCACCGCGACCACCATCAAGGTGTTCAATGTGCCGGTTGTTGACGGAACCAACGGCGGCGTAACCTCCACTACTGCATCTGATGTGGTTGTGGAAGTAGACGGCGTTGCGGTGACCGTGAGCAGCGTGAGTGGGAGCACTGGCGAGATCGTACTCGCCGCAGCTCCCGCATCCGGCGCTGTTGTGTTGGTGACCTACTACCACAACACCTGGCAGGACACGTTCGATTACCTGCCCGATGCTGATGTGACCGAAGTATCCCGTGTAGGACTCGCCCCCGGCGATGCCTCCTACATCGAGGAGACTGACTTCGTAGTGAAGAACCAGAGCGCAGGCCCGGCCCTGATCTACTGGGGAAGCAGCTACGCAATCAACTCCGTGATTCACATCGACGGTACCGAGTACTTCGACGAAACCCAGATCACCGTGACCCTTGTGGACACCAAGGTGTATCTGGATGCCGCCGCTTCCTACACGGACCCCGCTACCTCGGCAGTGAGCAGCGACGTGTTCCGCCTCACCTACGTGCCCACCTTGGGCAACGGGCGTGACACCACACTCGGAAGCGACACCTTCAACGCCATCTCCAATGGGCGTCTTGACCTTGTGACTGACCGTCCCGAGCTCATCACCGCCTACGTGGGTGAGGATGTTGTAGACGCCATGAGCCGCAACCCGGTGACGGTGATCAAGGTAGACGGAGCCAACCGGCTCATCACGCTCGCTGAGGACGTACAGCCCAACGAGAGTGTGTTCGCTACCTACTTCACCAACTTCCTGGTTGATGACTGCTACACCCTGACCAACGTAGTTGCGGGAGCCTCCGGCACCGGTACCTACACGGTTGAGAGCGAGCTGCTCAACGACTTCATCTACGACGCCAAGTACATCAGCAAGAGCGCGATTAGCCAGACCCTGAACTGGGGTACAGGCAGCCAGACTCTGCTGGGCATGTTCCACGATGGCTCAGGCGTACCTGTTGAAGAGTACGTTGAGATTGAAGTGGAAGAGCAGATTGCTCGCGGCGCGACCTTGTTCTGCGGCGAAGATGGACCTTGGGCCTTCGAAAACGGCGTGAGCGACACCATCAGCGTGAATGGAACTACCATCACCCTGACGGCGGCGCGACCCGCAGTTGTGACCGGTACTGGTACTCAGACCTTCGACCTTGACGGCCTGACCTTCTACCTCCGTAGCGATGAGAGCAGCACACTGACCGAGGTGATCTTCCTCGGCAACGGGCTCACCGCTGAAGAGGTTGCAGACCAGATCAACGGCGCACTTCGAACGGGCATCACCTCCAGCGGCTCTACGGGCACCACCGGTTCTACCGGCGTTGTACCTGGGACCGACACTGGAGTGGTTGCCACGGACGACAGTGGCGTGGTTGTACTGACCAGCGTGAACGTAGGCGATTCGGCTCTGATCCTGATTGCCTCCGGTACCGCGAACACTGAGCTTGGCTTCGATGCCGATACCACGACCGGTAGCTCCGTGAGTGCGACCACCGTGGCAGCAGACATCAACCTCGCACTGGGCGATGTGACTGCTACCGTTGAAGGCGACTGCGTGCGCCTCACTACTGACGCAACGGGCTTGAGTGAGACTCTGACCCTGAACGCGGTTGCGAACGATGCCTACACACTGCTCGGCTTCGAAGCCGGACAGACGGATGGCGGGGAAGACGCATACGCTCAGTTCGCCGTTGAATCCTTCATGGACGATGCCTTCAGCATCAGCCACCCGACGGGAACAGGTAGCGGCACCGTTTTCGAAGGCGTTGTGGGACAGACCTACATCGACGAAGTGACGGGACTGCGGATTAGCTTCTTGCTCCCCACCGAGGCATCCTCCTACGACGACGGAGGCGTGATCCGCTTCAGCGTGCTCAAGACCTTCGTGACGGATAGCAGCAACCCTGTGTACGCGATGCACGGTGCTGAGGTGAAGGTAGCGAACACCGCCGACATCGGAGTGGGCGACACCGCTTGCATTGACACCTTCGACAAGGCCGGAAACGAGCCCGCCAACGGTGACACGTACTACATCTCCTACTGCTACGAGAAGACGAACTACGACGCCAAGGTGTTCACCAAGTTCGGTGACATCACCGCTGAGTACGGCGCGTTGGATCCGACCAACCGGCTGACGCTGGCCATGTTCCTTGCGATTGCCAACGGTGCCCTCCTGGTTGCCGGAAAGCAGGTTGTGAAGGAGACGGGCGGCACGGACGGTACCGTGACATCGTACATCGATGCCATTGACAGCCTCCGCAAGCCGATTGAGCGCAGGTTCCGCCCCGCACTCATCATGCCCGTGACGACCGAGCCGCAGGTGATTGCCTTCTGCAAGACGCACTGCATCGTACAGAGCAGCCCTCGATGGCGTCAGGAGCGCATCACGATCTTCGGATTTGCTGATGGTACCACTCCTACCGCCGCTCAGAGTGCAGCACAGGGTTACGCCAACGAGCGCCTGTGGGCTGTGTACCCTGACTCTGCGATTGTATCGCTGACGGATGAGCAGGGCGTAGAGACGGAGCACATCGTTGATGGCTCCTTCCTGGCTGCCGCAGTTGCGGGCTCCAACGTGAGCACGGCATACGACGTAGCATCGCCCATGACCTTCCGACAGATTGTTGGCTTCAAGCGCCTCGTGCGTGAGATGGATGAGGTAGAGAAGAACCAGACCGCCGTAGCCGGTATCACCGTGCTCGAGGACCTGGATCCGAACATCCGCATCCGCCAGGCATTCACGACGAACATGAGCTCCACCCTGAAGAGGGAGCCGACCGTTATCACGATCTCTGACCACGTTCAGCTTGTGATGCGCTCTACCCTCTCTCAGTTCATTGGTATCAAGTTCCTTGGCGGCGTACTCGGTGACATCGAGCGCGCGGTTAAGACCACAATGAAGAGCCTCATTGCCGCTGAGATCATCACGAGCTACACCGCCGTGAAGGCAACCCCCGATGCAGCGGACCCGACCGCCGTGCAGGTTGAACTGGCCTACGTGCCTGTGTTCCCCCTGAACTACATCGTGGTGACCTTCAACCTCCGTAGCCGCTGATGGACGGTATCCAAAACCGCATATCCGATCTCGCTGATCGGATTGCAGCCTCGCTGGACAAGAGTGCAGCGCGGTCGGTTGAGGACCGGGTGGACTCTATCGAGGACAAGCTCGACCGTCTCCACCGCGCGTTCTATGATCAGATGCGTCAGCATACCGAAAGACTTCAGCGAAAGCGGCAGCGAAGGTACTGATACAAATGGCACCGCCAACTGGGAAAGTGTTGGAGGGTGGCTGATGTACTCTGAGACCACGCTTGTTTACTCCGTTGTTGAGACACGGAGTGTGAGCATGGTTGATGACGGCTTGAGCACCTGGCTGCCTTTTGAGTGGGATGAGTACTGGGAGTACATAGGAGACTCCATATTCGACTACCCACCCTTTGACGCACCCGAGTGGGATGAGGATGATGGGTGGTTGGACGACTGCCCACCCGAACACCAAGACCGGTGGTACTGGTAGCCAGCCTGTTTGTGCTAAGAGTTAAGACTGAACGAGCCCTCCTGAGTTACTCAGGAGGGCTCGCTTGGTCTTGCTGTCAGTAACCGTACCCAATGTATTAAGGTACATTAGGTAAGGTTGGACTCAGGCGCTCCCCACGAGTTACTCAAGAGGGGTGGGCTGAGGGTGTTGGAGGCGCCTCCACCCGGACTTCTCTTAGCAAGCGGCAGAGAGGCCCAAACCCCTCCAGTTTCCCGTACCTGTGTGCCTTGCCAATGCCGTACACTTAGCCTTAGTAAGTTACTGTCATACCGCTTAAACGTCCAAACGCGGCACGAACAGCATGTCCTTCGGCCCAACAGCAATGCCGATGGGGAACGTGTCACTACGGTTCCCGTTGGTCTGGTCCGGCCCGCCGAAGCCGTAGAAGGGTAGGTACAGACGGTCCCCAGCTTCCCAGTTGGACCCGATGTTGTTGATGCGGCCCGACACAAGCACCAGTGCGGCGTCACTGTCGTCGTACCACCCAAGGGCAATGCCGTAGCTGTCAAACTTGCCTGGCATACGGCTGGCCTTGACACGCCAACATCTCCCCTTGCGTATGCCGAGCACGTCACCGAGCCTGAGGCTGTGGTCGGCTGGGCTACCCTTGTGGGCTCCAGAGTAGGTGACCGTGATGAAGTGACCCTTCGCGGTATGGACACCGTTACTGAAGTCCCATTGACCGTCTTCCAGAACGTTCCACTTGAACCTCTGTAGCAGGGTGGCGTTGTCGATGTCACCATCATCGAAGAGCAGGTCGAGCTTTGAGATGGGCTCTGAGTTGTCAGGCATAGGGATCGTTCCTCCAGTATAAGAGCAGTCTACCGCCGAAGGATGGAACAGTCATGCCCAAAGAGACACCGCGAATCGATATCGACTATCCTGATGACGCCGCTGCCGGAGCTCTGTGGGCTGCGGACATCGCCAAGGCGTTCACCAAGGCCGAGGCGTTCCTCGAGGCTGTGAAGTGGTTCTGCAACCGTGGCTGCCACGACCTCCGCTTCCAGGCGAAGCGTGATGACGACAGGGGGTTCGAGTACGGACCTGAAGGCGAAAAGATCTACAGCGGTGAGCTTCACATCCAACACCCGTGCTACGGCATCCTCGAGGTAGGCACCGCTGAAGAGCGGGAGAAGGGCTTGTTCCGCTGGCCTGAGACCGATGATGACGACAAGCCGATGTACACCCGAGTGGGACGCGGCTACAGCACCGGAATGCTCTTCGAGGACAAGCAGCCCTGGGTTCCCGCCACCCAATCCGGACCGCATCGCTACAAGCACGAGAGCATGATGGTTCACCCGGCGCAGATGGCCTGGGAAGTGATCAATCGCCGCCTCAAGATTGGGGAGTGCTCCAACATCTACATCATCAACGGGCGGGACCGTGAGGCCGCAGCCTTCTTCTTCCCCTTTGATTGGGGAGAGCAGAAGGACGTCTACATCATCCAGTTCTACAACTGCGGCTGGCAGATGATGCTCTTCCAAGGGGACCCTGAGCAGTGGGCGAAGTACAACAAGCGCCGCCCGCGCAACGAGGAAACCGACGAGTACTTCGCCACCGACCACCGCCGTGAGCTCGACTCCGAGTGGGGGCCTCACACCGCTCCCGTGTGCCTCCCCATCGACCGCATGGATGACAACTGGCAAGAGTTTCAGGAGCCGCGAACCTTCACACTGCCTGAGTACCAAGAGGTAGCCAACCGGCTCCGGAGCCTCGAGTACCGCGAGGGGCTGAGCTTCCTGAGGGCCTGAGTTTCCTGCGGCAGACGCCGTCATATTCCATTTGTATCTCCAGGGGATCGAGTCAAAGGCGCTTCAATGCGCCTGACTGGATCTATCCCCAACCCTGGAGACACGTAATGAACCGTCAGATCCGACACCAGAAGGCGGCAGAGATTCGTCAGGCGATCACTGCCATGCGTTCCGAGCTGAAGACCGCATCCACCCCCCGTCAGGCTGAGCTGTTCACCGACATCGACGTTGCCATGGATGACTACGAGTCGTTCATGGATGACGGCCTTTGGGGTATGGACGAAGACCATCAGCCCGCACAGCCGCTTCAGCCCGAAGTGGGAATGCTCGAGGAGACCGTCGAAGACGCCCTTGAGGAGCCCGTTGGTATGGGCGTAGAAGACTTCGGCGGCGTGGAAGAGGCAATGGGCCTCTACATGGACGACGGACTCGTTGCCGGTGATGCAGAGGTGCCCATGGGCGCTCTGGATGACCACACCAACGTCTACGCTGACCACAACCAGCAGCACGTTTCCTACATCCTTGACCGCGTATCTGAGGTGGTTTCGGCCATTGAAGGCTACGAGGTTGCTGCCAAGCAGGCCAAGAAGGCGTCCCGCTCAAGCGGTGCCCGTACTGCCATTGCCGCGCACATGAAGGCTCTTGCCTCCGTGGTTGCGACCGCTGACTTCTCCGACGAGACGACCGGCGACGCGCTTTCGGCTGTTGGCTCCAAGGTGATGGAGATGCACGCATCCGTCAAGGCTGTGAACGCTTCTGCTGTAGCTGCCTGAGGCGGCAACTCCTCGGGTACCGAGGAGGACGGCATGGAAGACGTTGACCCTGAAGAGCTGCGTTTCCTTGAGAGATGATCAGACCCCTATGGGTCTGATCTCTCCCGTCCTATACTGGGACTGATACATACAAGCACGCTCACATCAGATCACATCAACCTCAAAGACCCGTGAGGCGTAGCTCATGCAGACCACCTCCTATGTATACCGCGAAGGCGCGACGCCCAACACACGGGCCGTCGTAAGCTCCAAGAACAAGATTTGGGCACCCGCTGTGGCTCAGAACCAGATGGTTCAGATCGGCGTGATGACCAACTTCTCCATGTCGGAATCCCGAGCCGTTGACCCAATCCGGGGCGTTGGCTACGGAGACCAGGTTGCGGAGCTCATCCCGAGCGCCACCGACCCCGTCACCCTCTCGGTGGAGCGCACGATGCTCTACCTGGCCAACATCTTCCAGGTGTTCGGTTACGCAGGTGGCATTGACGGAATGGTGCGCTCCTTGAAGCACCACCGCTGGCCCTTCGACATCAAGCAGGAGATCGTGTTCAGTGAGCTCGTGAACCAAGAGTTCCCGACCACGAACCACCTCGGACCCGCCGAGCTTCAGTTCTCTGCTGCTACCTCACATGCTGACTCCGGGCTGTTTGCTCTGGTGACCCTCTACGAGGCTTGCTGGATGAACGACTACTCGGCTGACTTCCCTTCCGAGGGAACCGCAGTAGCGGAGAGCGTGAGCATCATGGTGAGCGACATCCTCGATCCCAACTTCGACGGTGAGTACGGCGAGTTCCTCGACAGCGGCAACAACCCGTTCGCTGACCAGCTCGGCTCCGACCGCTTCCCCCTCGCATGATCCTGAGCGGCATCCTACTTCTTAGGAAGTAGGATGCCGCACGGTTCGTCAAATCAGATACAAAGAATCGCAGATCAGATCAGAACTAAACCATCTCACGTAGTGCGTCCTCTGGTTTGACCAGAGTAAATCAAATCCAAACACGAACGAAGATGAGTATCAGACCCACATCCCGGCATTGCCGGAACCCCTGATCTACTCGTCCTCGTCGCGGCATAGGAGTAGACCATGTCTATCGCGACGAAGCTGAGAAAGCTCAAGAACGCCAACTACCGGGAAACCGAGCCTCTTCAGCTCCCCGATGGAATGTTGGTTGTGATCTCCTCCCTGACTGGGGCGGATGACAAAGCGATTGCCGACTACCTACGGGAACACCTCGGCAAGAGCCTCGGCCACTACACCAAGCTCGAATCCCTCGCGTATGCGATCAAGTGGATCCAGCCAGCGGAAGGTGAGCCCATCGACCTACGCAACCTCACCCACATTGAAACGGGGGAGGTACTCGGCAACGGCAAGCCCATCAAGCTGCCCCGTGCGATCTTCATGCGTGAGATTGTAGACTCGTGGCCCGACGTAGTGATCGACACCCTGTTCGCCCGCTACGCGCAGTTGATGGACGACATCGACAAGAGCCTCTCCAAGACCATCAAGGTTGAGCTTGGCGACACCTCCCTTCAGATGAAGGTGCAGGCGCTATCTGACGAGCTCCGCGACCTTGTGCAGCAGGCGCAGCAACGTGACGTCAAGCTCGACGATGAGCTTGTACGAGTGTTCGGCGGTGGTACGCTGGACAACCCAAGCAGCGACGCTCTTCTCCGCGCCATCCGGTTGCGTGAGGAAGCCCTTGCTCCTGCTCCTGAGCCCGCCGAAGAAGTACATCCCGTTGACGAGCAGCTTGCCCGTGAGCGTGAGGAGAATCCTGAGGTATACCCCGTCCCCTTGGCTCCCGAGCCGGAGGTTGTTGACGAGGCACCGCAGAGCATTCGGAAGTGAGCGAACGGCGTCACAAGGACGTCGAAGAGCTGATTTTCCGTGGGTTCCTCTCCACAAAGGTACAGCTCGGTGACGTGTATCTCGTCGTCAAGTCCCTGAATCCCAGGGAGTTGGACGCTATTCGTGAGCGCACACCACTCAAGAGCAGTCCAGAGTACGAGGAGATCTTCGAGGCGTTGATCCTGGCCTACGCTCTGTACCTACTTGAGGGTGAGAACGTCATTGCCGGACGCCCCGGCAACCTGTCCGAGCTTGTAGCCGAAATGCGGGAAGTACCTCAAAACCTGCGCGCCGAACTCATGGGCGAAGTACTGGTTCTTCAGAAGGCCCAGGACTTCGCCTTGATGCGTCTGGAAGCCTTCAGCTATGAGGCCAGCTCCCGATCCATGTGGGGGAGCTACAAGGGCAGAAGCATCAACGACCCCATGCTCACAGGCATTGCGGGGACGCAGAGTCTGGGCCTCAACTCACATCAGATTGCTTGGGCCTACCTCAACGGGGAAGAAGACAACCGGACCGAAGCTGAGATGCTCTGGGGGTTCGCCAAGTTCGTTGCCTCGGCAGCCAACTCCAAGGGTGTCAAGAAGATTGAGACCCGAGACGCGGCACGCCTCAAGCGGTTGATGGAAGAGCGTGAGCGCGTCAGACTGGGACAGGAGTACGAAGGGCCTCAGCGCATTGAGCGTAGGACCGTCGTTGATCTCCGTGCTCAGCTTGAGTCCGACATCACGGGCAAGCAGGACCTTCACGACAAGATCATCTCGCAGTACGAGACTTCCTTGCGCAAGCGCCGTGAACAACGCGAAGCGCAGATGGCTGCTATTAGAATGGAAAGTATTGACGCCGCTCGCACCGAACGCGAGGACCTCACTGACGAGGAGCTCGCAGCGCAGATCGCAAACGGAGATGGATTCGTGAAGGTATTCACCAAGGACCAAGTAGACGATATGCGCAAGCGTCAGGCTCAGGAATCCCTGGACTTCTCCCGCCGCGCCCGCGAAGGCCGGTACGAGCGCGCGAAGGCGTACAAGCAAGACCGGGATGAGATTGCGGGTGAGCTCCAAGAGCTCGCCGCCCTTGAGGAGCGTATGGCTGCTCGTGAAGATGGACGACCGCCTGACCGTCTCGACCTGGCAACCGGACCACAGGGACCCACTGGACGTCAGCCTGCACCAGAGGTAAGCCGTAGGCCCGCCAGGAACACGCGCATTCCTACTCCGGGCAACCAACCGCCCACACCGCCGCAAGCCGCCAGGGGGCCTGACACGGCCCCGACTCAGCGCGGACGGGGCAAGCAAACGGGTTGGAAGGAGCTCCCCAACGGGGATCGAGTGCCTGTGTATGCGAATGCGGGTGGAGTGTCTCAGAAAGGTGGAGACATCTCGCACGGTGGACCGAGCAAGCGGTTGACACGCCACAACTACGGACCTGAGCAGCAACGAGAGCAAGGAAGACGCGTTCAGGGCAAACGAGTAAGCGTGAGGAAGACAGGAACCACCTACACTGAAGTACCGGGGGAGGATGACTTCTTCGCCGGTAGCGAGACCTCATTCACCAACAAGAAAGCGAAGAAGTGAGATAGATGCCTAAGACACGCCACGAAATCGAACTTGCGCTGAACTCAGCCGCTTACCGCCGCGTCCAAAAGGCGCAGGAGGAAGTGTTCGGTGGAGCGTTCTGGCGTCAGAGCTATCGTGAGGCGAGCAAGGAACTCAAGAAGCACATGAAGGAGGTCAACAAGGTTGGTGATGCCACAGCCGAGCACCTCTCACGTGAGTTCGATGGCATGTTCAAGCGTGCAGCGGGCAACTTCGGTGACGACATTCAGGACGCTGCTCAGAAGGGTTCCAAGGGCTACATCAAGGCGATGAAGAAGGCGGTTGACCGCATCGCCAAGATCCAGTCAGACAACTTCGAGGACCGCGCCAAAGCCACTCAGCAGATCATCGACCAGGAACTTGACGGCCTCAAGGAGCGCATCAAGCTCGAGAAGCGTGCATCTCGCGACAGTGGTGGCGGTGGTGGCGGTGGTGGCAAGCGTGGCGGGCAATTCAAGGACCGGGCTGAGCAGTTGGGCGGCGCTCTTTCAAAGGGCAGCACCAAGGTAGGAGGCAAGGCCGGTGAGCTGATGGGCAAGGCCGGTGGAGCCATTGGAAAGCTCGGCAAGTTCGCAGGTATGGCTGGCGTTGTCATGGGAGCCGTGGCCGCGCTGGGAGTGCTTGCCAAGAAGGCGCTGGAGATTCAGCGTGAGATGAAGGCGCTGAACACTCAGATGACGCAGTCCATCTCAGCTACCGACCTGATGGGTGCGGGCTTCCTCGACGTGGGGGAGGGAGTGAAGGTTCTTCGGAAGGAGTTCATGGAGAACATCCAGACGAACTTCAAGTGGCGCATGTCGACTGAGGAAGCCTACGAGGCTATGAACGCACTCACCGCATCTGGCGTCACCTTGGGCAAGGTGAACCGTCAGCTTGGGCGTGACGTACAGGGCGTGGGCAACACCGCACGGGACATCGTTGACACGACCCGCACCTACTCGACGCAGTTCAAGACCAGCGTGGGGGACATTGGCTCCTTCATGGGCGACATCATGCTCAACTTGGGCTACTCCTTCGGACAGGCGCGCGACTCACTCGCAGCCATTGATCAAGGAGCCCAGCGAGCCGGGATCAGTGCCGGAGTGTTCTTCGGCAAGGTACAGAGCCTCAACACTCAGCTCGGCCTGATGAACGGATCCCTCGCTGCTCAGTCCGACATCCTCGCTGACATTGTACGCTCCGGCCCGCTCGGGCTTGAGCAGGCGGCTACGGCAGCGGCAAGCATCATGGGCAAGCTCGACGAGCAGAACGCCCGGACAGTGCTTGCCTGGGTTGGTGAGGCAGAGGCCATTCGGATCGCACGCAACGAGTTGGAGCGTGTAGAAGGACGCCTGGCAGACGGCGGACTTGACCCCACCCTCCGACGTCGCCTTGAGATGGAACGGAAGCAGATTGAAGAAGCTCTGAACGGTGGCCTGTTGGAGCAGATGCACCTCTTCGAAGGCGGACTCCTCGGTGAGGCAGCCAACCTTGAGACCCGCATGGCTGCGGTAGCGAAGGTGCTCGGCAAGAGCGTGGACGACCTGAACTACTCAGATCTGATCAATGTGAACGCTGAGAACACCGAGCTCCTCAAGAGCTTGGGCGTTATGGGCAGCTCCACGGACGAGGTGAACACCAACCTCGCAGCCATGGCAGCCATCATTGAGGAGAACGGCGGCGCTGCTGAAGCCATTGAGGACATGCACAACAAATCGATGGCTCCCATGGCTAATGAGGTAGCTGAGGACATCCGACTTGCGCAGGAAATGCTCCGCGAGACCACCTCGATCGACATCCTACTGAAGAACATCACCGAGTGGCTCAAGAGCAAGCTCTACGACGTACTCGTTGGCATGTACGACATCCTGGTATCCGCCTTCGGCAGTGACCAGCAGAAGGCCGTACACGCCTACGACAAGGTTCTGCGTCAGATTGACAACGAGATCCAGGACGCAAGCCCTCAGCGTCAAGAACGGCTGCTCCAGATGCGACAAGATGTTGCGCAGGAGCAAGAGGCTGTAAGGGGTTACGGCGACACTGACTTCCAGAATTTCGTTGACGCATACGGCGGTGGATCGAGCTTCTCGAGCGGTAGCGTTGATACAGCGGTTGACTCCAGGCTTGGTACGGGCCGAGACAATCTTGCTGGTGGAGCTCCTGGTGGATCCCTCACTCACGAATCCGGCGCACTTCGAGCACCCCTGAGCGTAGGCGGATCAATCAACCCGACCAGAGGACCCGAGGCGCGGGCGGCGGCTGAAGAGAGAGTGCAGGCCGCGCACAACATGGGCGACCTGAGCACCACGGCTCGGGACTCCGCTCTTGCTGCTCTTTCTGCAAGCGGCTGGACGCTCGACGACGTCACGACAGATGACCCCATGTTCGCGTCTTGGAGAGACCAGCACCCTCTTGCGATGAAGGCGAACACCCCTTCGATGGCCTTCATGTACGCAGGCGACAGGGGGCTCATCAACGACACCCCCGAGGCGCACGCTGCTCAAGCAGCAATCAATTCGTACTGGGCAGCTTTGGCTAACCCCATGGCAGAGGGAGGCATTGTCAACCGCCCCACGATGGCGCTCATTGGTGAGGCGGGACCTGAGGCTGTTGTGCCTCTCAGCGGCGGCAATGCACCGGGCGGATTCCATTTCCACGTTCACGGCAACGTCTACGGCATTGATGACATCAAGCGGATGATGGGCCGAGCCTTCCAAGAATACTCACGTAGCCAGAGGGTCTGATGCCTAAGATTCCCTCACCAGTAATCAACAACACGGGGGCTCCCACGGGCGGGAGTGTTGTTGCCGGAGCCGTGGGTACCATCACGGATGCGGTTGGTAGTGCTCAAGGCACGAACCCAGCCGGTGGCTACATCGACAAGCTGCGTCAGTTCGTGGTGTTTGAGCTTGTCGACGTGAGGCACGGCGAGAGCAGCGTGGTTCAGAGTGGTGCGACTTTCCCTTACATGGTGATGCACGTCAACCCCTCGACCTTCGAAGAGCAATACACCAAGCTCATCACCCGGCAGATCACACGCGGCGGCTACCTTGAGCAGCACTGGGGCGAGGAGCTCGACTCCATCTCATGCAACGGCTCCACCGGGGCGTTCATCACGACCACTTCTGGCATCTCGGCACTGAACCGCAAGGCCAGCATTGCCTACAGGAAGTACCTTGAGCTCGTAGCCCTGTACCGGAACAATGGACTCGTCTACGACCAGCGCGGCAACGTGATCTTCAGCGGCTCAATCAACCTCCACTTCGACTCCAACATCTTCAACGGCTACTTCGAGAATCTTGTGATCGCTGAGAGCTCCGCAAGCCCCTTCGTGTTTGATGTGAGTTTCACTTTCAAGGTTCACCATCAGTTCCGTACTGTGGGGCGCTGATGGCAAAGACTGAGAAGAGCCTGACCCAGCGGTTCGTCGACCTCATCCAGGTGCCGGGCGTGATGGAGGTGTCCTACGCGGGGGATGTTTCCCGCACGGGGAACGTCGAGCCCGTGCGCCCGAGTTCCAAGTCGTACCTCCCGATGACCATCGAGCTGCTCCCACCCAAGATTGAACTCGATATCAACGGTGCATTCAACCAGAACGCCGAGCTTGAGCGCTCCCAATCAGACGTCGGGTTCGTAGGCGACAACCTTGTGAGCTCGGACGGCTTCTTTGAGATGGCTGAGGACATTCAGTTCACACTTCAGACGTTGGACTTCATAGAGCCGCTCATGCTCTACATCAACCCCACGGACCTCACCCGCACCTTTGGACGAAGAGTTCAGGAGCAGATGGCTGGACACGGCCACATTGAGGAGCACTGGGGTGAGGAGCAGGACAAGCTCTCCTGCAACGGGAAGATCGGTGCCACCTACACCAACAAGACCGGCCTGACGCGGTACTTCAGGCGTAACAGCGCTTCGTATCAGCAGTTGATGCACCTGTTCACGATCTACCGGAACAATGGCTACCTCTTTGAGGTGACGGACACGAACCGCATCTCACTCGTAGGTGCCGTACAGATCACCTACGACACAGAAACTTGGATCGGCCACTTCGACACTTTCAGTATGTCAGAGAATGCTGACAACCCCTACACCATGGAGTACTCATTCGAGTTCACCGTGCGTGAATACTTCAACGATACCAGCCTGAGTACCTCATGAGTACGACCTTCGGCGACTTCAGCATGTTCCTCTCTATGCGACACCCTGACCAGCCCGGTCAGCGTATGGTGTTCCAGATCACTAAGAACCGCCGTGTGCGGGTGGTGCTGGTGCGTGGCTCTGAAGACAACTCTGACACCTGGGAATGGCGTCCGGAGTCCGTAGGGGACAGCCTTCAAGGGCAGGAGTTGATGACCCCCGCCGAGGCCAAGGTTCGACTCGCAGAGCTGGAATCTGATGGGTGGGTTGACGCAGACAACGACAACATTCTGGGTACATGTCCCGCCGTGGCTGGCGTGAGTGGAGCGCAGATGGACGCCATCAACCTACTCCCAACCGTGACAAGACAGGAACTACTCAATGATTGATTTCCGTTTGGCAGCCTACTACTTCCGAGACAAGTTCTGGGACATCGTCCACAACTGCATCTCGCACCCGCTGCTCCCCTTCTTTGGGGAAACGGCAGATAGGTTCCACGACTGGACCATCGCGAAGTGGAACCCCTCTGAAGAGCCTGTCAAGGACCTTGAGATCGTTGCAATCAACCGGCTACTCGCCACACAGGAAGGACGTGAGAGGGTGGCCCGGCTCCTCTCCGAGGCTTCCGAATAGGAGCATCCATGGGCAAGGCAGTACACCCCGACGTAATTCGTTACGGCTTGGAGGAAGCCCTCATCCATGTAGCGCGCGGCGACTCACGAACGGCGCATCAAATCCTGTACCTCCTCACCGCAACCACCTCACAAGAGGACCGGGTTGAAGCGGTGGCGAAGGTGCTCCACCTGACACCAAACGACCTCCTCGCCCGGATCTGGGCGCAGGTAAATCAGAACACACCGGGAGAAGACACATGAGTTCAAGCGACTTCTCAGCGGACATCCGGGGAAATCCTTACCTGGGGACGTACAACACGAAGCCCACTGTGGTGCAGGCTCCCGACGCGATGATCTACGTCAACGAGGAGTACGCGATCCCGTTCTGCCTTGAGTGTGACTCCAAGGTTCCAGTCAAGCAGTACGTCACCTCAATCTCGACGTCTCTGGACACGGACGGAGCTGGCGGTGGCAACGCCTCGCTCGAGATGGTGGTACCACGCTCGGCCAACGTCTCCTTCATCCGTGATGGACAGTCCGTTCTGACCAACATGATGGAAGTGGAGATCTGGTTCAAGGGGGCGTACACGGTACACGGATTCCCCCGTTACTACCGCGCGTTCTGGGGCTACATCAACAACATCAGCGAGAACTACTCGGACGGCAACCACACGCTCAGCATCAACTGCTCTGACATGCTGAGCTTCTGGAACATCATCAAGTTCAACCTGCATCCCTCACTCCTGAGTGACCGCATCAGTGGGCGCAACAACCAACAGGCATGGGCCACACGATTCCAGCGGAGCAATCCGTTCCAGATCCTCGCGGCCCTCTCTACCGTATCGCGCGTGGACCTGATCGAGGTACAGAGCTTCCAGAACGCCAATCTGGTATCTGAGGACGCTCGAGAAGTGTGGAGGGAGAGCGCAGACCAGCTCATCAAGTACTGGGGCGCTCGGATGAACAAGATTGCCCGCGCAATCCGTGTGTACGGAGTGGCCGGAGACAGCATCTTCAACTCCGCTGCCTTCTATGCAGGCGATCGAGACACCCAGGCTCAGATCGCGGCAGAGCTCAACAACGTCTCATCGCAGCGCCTCTTCGGCGTTGACCTTGCGGTGAACGAATCCCACTTCAGCCCGTTCCTGACCATTGGGAACATCGACAACTTCCAGAGCGAGCACCGAGGCCGTCTGGACATCATGGTGCAGGTGAAGGACCACATCGGGTGGGAGTTCTTTATGGACACCACTGGCGAGATCGTATTCAAGCCACCGTTCTTCAACATCGATGCGCGCCAGAACTTCCCGGTGAGTTGGATCAGGGACATCGACGTCCTCAACTGGAACTTCGAGGAGTCAGAGCCGGAGGCCACGCGCGTAGACGTTGTGGGACAGCTCAACTCGATGTTCGACAGCGGCATGTCCGCTGAGGTACAGCCCAACGGATGCTTCCAAGACTTCCACCTCTGCCGTCAGTACGGGGTGAGGCAGGAGAATATCCAAGCACACTGGCTGAAGACCGGCGAAGCCTGTGGTTTTTACGCCGTCGACAAGGTGGCTCAGTACGCAGCCAACCGTTTCACCGGCTCAATCACCATCCCAGGACGTCCTGAGCTCCGGCTCGGTCTTCCTGTGTACGTTGAGAGCCGTGACTGTTTCTACTACGTTCACTCCATCAGCCACTCCTTCGCATTCGGAAGCTCCTTCACGACCACCCTGGGCCTACGCGCAAGGCGTACACGGTTCAGCTCCACCGACCTGCTCTTCAAGAACGGTACGCAGGCTCCGAACGGTGAGATGGTTCGGGTGGACAACAACGGCGTCAACCGCGACACCGACGGTAGGAACGTAGGGTTGCCCAACGTGATCATGCGCCCAGCTTCGGTGGAGGAGTTCAACGCAAAGTCCTCACTTGACGACCCCTTCTCCATTGGCGTACCTGACGCGGAAGGCGTCCCTCACAAGGTTGCTCGTGTGGGTGGGTACGTGGACGTTTCCGACAACAAGCTTCAGCTTCAGAAGGGCTGGGACCAGATGCGGCGCGGCATCACATGGGACATCAGCGGTGGCTTGTGGGTGTACGATTTCGACGATGATCAGACCGCCATGCACGTCCATTGGTGTCCGGAGGACACCGTCAGCCCTGACCTCCGACAGGATGTGAGCAATGCGCTCATCCCAGTATCAGACTCCAGCGGCTACGAGCTTGTGGGTGCTTTCCCCTACGGGCGCGGCCTGATCATTGACGAGGTAGGCGACATCGCCGCAGCATCCGGTAACACGGACGAGGATGGGCAGGCAGATGGAAGTACGGACGCAGCCGCAGCCGCGCGTGCCAATGCCGCTGTTCTTCTGAGGCAGATGACTCCCGATGACCAGACCGAGGTGACGGAGGGAACCCAGACCCGATCTACGGCGGGTGGCGGCGTCATGACCGGCGCGGGTGTGATGAAGATTGACCAGACGGACGTCGGTCAACTATTCGCATCCATGTCCCCGGACGACGAGAGCTCAAACGTCTGCGGATGCCAGGACAACTACACTATCGACAACGTGCTCACCCTACAGAACCTCGGCTCAACCCTCAACGATGTGTTCGAGCGAGTGTCTGACATTGACTCGTTGCTTGACGATTCCTACCAGGTATCCGACTCCGAGATCTGGGACTACGAAGCCGAGAAGAGCCGTGCTCAGGAAGGGGATGGAGGCTCATCGACACCCTTTGGGCAGTTCGCCTCTCACACGCTTGGCAATCTTCTTAGCCGCCAAGCGGGACCCATTTCGCCATCTGTGCCCGCTGCCGAGCGTTCTACAGGGAATGGGAGCCCCACAACCACCGTTCAGGTTCCGGCCAACCCCACATCCGCCATCATTCGGGACATCCTGGGTGAGGACTCTTGAGGTATTAGATGCCTGAATTTCTTGATGAGAACTCCACGGGCTATTCAGAGCTCAAGAATCTTCAGTACCTTCGCCTCCGCGTGGCAGAGATCACCCGCGTTGACACGGCGAAGTACAAGATCGACTTCCGGTACCTCCAGGAGACTGGAGGTCGAAGCGCCGTCCACCTCACGTCCGCATACTGGAGCAGTGCTGCCTTCATGGGCGTGATGCCGGAGGTGGGAGCTCTCTGCGTCATTGGGTTCTACCACAAGGGCGCAGACACTTGGGAGCCCGTGATCCTCACGTACCTCCCTCTCGGCGTGCAGGCAGCCCGGCGCGGTGAGTCCCAGTTGATTGGACTTCCCGCCACCGAAGAGGATGACGTTCGCGAGCGGATCAGCAAGACCATCCGAGGCCGACTGCGCAAGCTCTTCCCCGGCCAGGTTCTGCTCCAATCCACGCAGGGCTCTGACCTTGTACTGACCGATGACGTACTTCTCAGCAACTCCGACGGCAACGAGCTCCTCCTCAGGAGTGATGACGGCACCCTCGTAGGGAACTCCATTGCGCGCGTAGAGAACGTTTCTGGTGGCTACGTTAAGACCGGACCCATCACTCGGAACCTTCTTGCCGTAGACGACCACATCCTGCAGCCGGGAAGTGACACCTACGACATGGAAGAGGGCATCCCCCTCATGGATACCAGCACCTACGAAGGTGCGGTATCGGCCCGGCTGATCAATCCCATGACCCTTCCCAACGGGAAGAAGGTCAACTACGTCTGTGCCCTCCCAATCTCACCCCTTGAGCGAGGTGTGCCGCTGACCGAACGCCGGTTGGAGCTTCACGAGCTTTCGCCTCTGTCGATGAGGTTCACGGAGGATACGGAGCACTTCGCGGGGGACAGCGACGCCCGCATCCCCCTGATTGAGCATGTGCAGGGAACCCTCGTAGGGAACGACATCACCGACCCTGACATCTACGGACGCGTGCTCAAGGCTCAGCTCTTCACTTCGATGACCCAGGCGACCGGCGTTTGGGCACTCAATGAGGCTCAGAGCTCGCGCGGTGTGTTCAGGGACAACGAGATCCACTCCGAAGCCGTGGCTGATTACCTCCGTGTAGGCAACTACCGACGGGCCATCACCAAGACCGGAAACGTCTACATCAGTGTGCCACGATCCTCCCAGAGCGGGTCGTTGGGCGATGGGCACTCCGTCCATGCCGCTCTCGCGGGCGCTCTCAAGCTGACGCTTGGGAAGGAAAACGCAACGGGCACGTCGGCCTATATAAGAGCCGAAGGCGCTGTCAAGGCTGTCATTGGCCGAGGGTTGACCAACGATCAAGGGGAGAAGGGACGCTCCATCGACGTGACGGCTGCTGGCGGCGTCAACATGTCCATCAACGGCACGGACTCTGAGGAGACCAGCCTCCGGACATCGATGACTGGCAAGGAGTACAGGACTGTTGGACGCGACTATCACGTCACGACCAAAGGCAGCTACAACCTGACCATTCACGGTGCATCCAACGAGAAGATCCTCGGTAAGAAGAGCACGAGCGTCACGGGCGACTTCCACCAGACCATCGGTGGCGACCACAAGAACACCGTCACGGGTGAGCAGAACGAGCTGGTTGGTGGACCCCGTGACGTTACGGTATCGACGCCCGGAACAGGCACCAACGCTGACATCCTCCTGCTCATGGTTGGTGGCCGTTCGGCAACCATCACACTCGGGAACGACCTGACCACGATTGCGGCGGGCAACATGACCGACACAATCGGCTCAGGCAACAAGCTGACGTCGATTGGTACCGGAAGCTACTCCGTGTCGGTAGGTACGGGAGCCATTTCGATTGTGACGGCAACGGGGGCAATCAGCGTCTCGACGGCGGCGGGAGCCATGTCAATAGCGGCCTCGGGAATCATTCAGATCACGGGCGGGGTGATCAATGTGACTGGCGGCGCGGTGAACCTCGGAGCTGCTCCGATTGGCGGCGTGGTGACCTCTGCTCACCCCTGCCTTGTGACCGGAGCTCCGCACATTGGCTCGCTCACCGTAAAGGCGTCACTCTGATGGCGATGGTACCCTCCATATACACCGGGCTCATCATGACGAACACCGCGTTCGTCGGACCGCAGGCTGCTCAACTGGCGAACGGGATCGCTGTCGGCTTCACAACGTATCTGACTGCCCACCCAGCCAACATCATCACGACCGTTGGAGACGTGGGCGCACCCGGAGCGGGAGTAGGGAATGGGGTTCTGTTGGCTCCTACCTGCACACCGCCGATCCTCTACGGTATCCTCGAGGCCAACCTCAAAGGTGCTGGACTGCTCGGACCTCAGATGAGTCAGTTTGCACTCGGCCTTGCGTCAGCTACTTGCACGTACCTCGCGAGTGCGCAGACCGTCACCGCACACGCTGGTGTAGGAGCAGGCGTAGGTATCGGAAGTATCATCGGCATTGAGCCAGCGGGGATGGCTGGGGCTATCACAGCAGCGGCGGGATTCACAGGGGTGAACTGGCCCCAGATGGTACTGGCCATCAGCTCGGGGTTGGTCACTTTCATGATGACCAACGTAAAATACACCGTCGTAATCGCTGGGCCTGCTGGTCCCGGTGTTTCATCAGGAACTGGAAGCGGCAGACTTCTGTAGACCAGCCAAATAGAGATCAAATCACATGGCACTTGAACTATCCACATTCGTCCGTACAGACGAGTTTATCGTGAAGCAGCCGCGCGTGGCTCTGACCAACGCGCAAAGCACGCTGCCTGCGAAGACTCGTCCTCTTGCGGAGTCCCCCGTCTGGCCCCTTCCCAACAACATTGAGGAAGTGGGTGCCTATCCGTACACGCCCGGAGACGAGACTCCTGTCGGAGATGAGCGAGAAGGCACCAAACCGCCGCCCGACTTTGCCGTCGAGTACATGGTCTACGTCAGCGACGAGGGATCGGGCATCAACGTCAGCTCAGAGCAGACGTTCGAGACCATCGACGGGTGGGTGGCAATCAACCAGGCCTCCGGCGTAGCTTTGACGAGCCGGGACCCGCAGCAGGGCTCCAAGAGCATCGTCTTCAACAAGACCGGAACGGCGGGCACCAACGCAGGTATTGAGAAGGACCTCACCGTAGCTGACTACTCAGCCTACGACGACCTTGACTTCTTCGTGGACGTGTACCTCGGGACCTTGGTTGGGTTGGACGACATCCGATTCACCCTGGAAGACACCCTTGGGAACAAGCGCATGTGGAGCGTGGATTCCGGCTCCTTGAGCGTAGGCTGGAACACCCTCACCTTCGATGCAGACGCTCCCAACGAGACAGACGATGTAGGGTTCGCCTCAACCTCCGTGAGGTACGTGAGATTCAAGCTCAAGACCCTTGTGTCTGCAACCGTTTACGCGGGCATTGAGTTCGATGACTTCAAGGGCACCGAGATCCTTGAAGGCAAGATCCTCGCTGGGGACGTGACCGTCGATTGGGCACGGAACAGCAACTGGCAGACCAAGTTCGAGTTCACTCAGAGCCTCAACCGGTGGACCCTCGTTGACTACGAGCTGGGCAAGATCTCGAACAGCCCACGCCTTGAGGTAAGCACTGACTACCTCAACGACTTCTCCAACAGGCCAGCCGACTTCACCATCAAGGTGTCGGGCATCTCCCTCACGGTTGCAGCCGTAGCCGATGAGCTGGCTTTTGGCACTCCAGCATCCGGCAACGTGGAGTTCGCCATTGCAGAGGGCACGTTCAACTTCAACACGGACGACCTGGACACCTACACCGGGAAGACGGTGGACTACGCTGAGGTGGAGGACGGAACTTCCACCGTGGCCTACAGCGCAGGCACAGGCGTTGCCACCCTTGAGCGCAGCATCGACATCACCTTCAAGGAGAACCCCGTACTCTCGCAGAAGGACCTCAGCCTGAACTTCTCCCTCGAGGACGAAGTGCTTGCCTCTGAGTTGAGCGGCGTCAACAACGTCCGGATGAGCTTCGTACCGACGGCGGGCACCATCAGCCTTCGCTATGACCCCGTGCCAGATGGGTACACTGACCCACTCGTTGAGAACGTGGACTTCACCATCGACGAGGACCTCCCCGCGATCCTGTTCACTGCCACCATTCCAGGCGAGTTGGTACTCACCAACTTCGACAGTGCTCCCGGCGCTGCGGGTGACGCTGACAGTAGCCGTCGACAGTATGAGATGCTTCAGCTCGCCAACATCGACGCGGTGCCGAACACGATCGTCCTGAAGGACACCACAGGCACTCCCGTTACTCTCACCGAGGACACCGACTACATTGTGGACCTCGGGGTTGGGCAGGTGCTTCTCACCCACGGGTACACGGAGGAGACTCTGCTCGGCAACGTGTTCATTGAGGACACCGCGTTCGTAGACATCAACTTCTCCTTCTACGTCAACGGTGTGGAGATCGACGAGTACAACATCGTGCCGCAAGCGGGCTGGATCAACATCGACCGCCCCCTGTTCGAAGGTGACCATCCCACCGTTGACTACACCACCGACGAGGAGGGGTCCGAGGGGACCGTAATCACGGGAGCGGACGTCAAGAGCCCTTCCGTGGAGGTGCCAGGCATTGGACGTGTGGGCATCCTCATCACTGGAGCGGACCCCGCTGCGGGCGGTGAGTTCAGCTTCTCCGTGCAGAGGCCGCCAATCCAGCTCAACCGTGTGGAGTTGGAGCCTGACGTGCTGACAATCGCCGTTGACGGCGACCGTACCGCTGAGTACGTTGCCGGTGTGGTGTTGAAGCTCGAGGACGACCACTACCACATCGTTTCCTCAGCCTACGACGGCACCACACTGAAGACCACACTGACCCTCGGAGCGGGCACGCGCACCAAGTACATCAACCCGAGCACCTTCCGTAGCAAGAGCACCGTGACCTGGATGGATGCGGTCGGAACTCACGATGACATCTCGGAAGGGGTGAGTACTTTCACGCTGCTCAACGAGGCCGTCAACGAAGCCGCCTACTACGAGGGCATCCTGCTCCGGGTGAACGACCTGGACGTCTACGCCATCAAGGGCGCGGTGACCGATGGCACTGACCTGATCGTATCGCTCACAAAGCAGCTCACACAGCCCGTCAAGGCAGCCAACGTCATTGAGATCACGACTGTACCGATCCCGACAGTAGGAGATGAGGACCTCAAGACCTTCTACACGCCCATCCACGAAATCCCTGACCGCTATAACGGGAACATAGATCTCCTGACTCTGGAAGATAGATTTCCCGGTTTGGGTGGGCGCAGCATCCGGGTGATCCGGAATGCCGTAGACCTGGACTTCGGAATCGACTACACCGTAGCCTTGGACGGCACAATCACCTTCCGTGATCCTGTGGACGCATCTGACGACACCATCGTCATCCGGTACGTGCCATTCCGCCTCTCCGCGCTACGTGACGAGCTCACCATCGCCTACTCGTACTACAGCGTCTCACCCTCCGGTGTGGGCTTGCGCGGATCGATGGACTACGTGGTGCCTGACACCTTCTACTTCAGGGTGGTCAACAACTCCACCCAAGCAGCCATCTACCAGGCGGTGGTTGAGAGTGCAGTACGGCAGAAGGCTGGGCAGGTATCAGCAGGCTCCTCACCTGCGGTTGCAGCAAGCGGCGGGAACCACCAGAGCGGACTCGAGACGCCAGTGACCAAGGTGGGAGACCTCTACGACAATGACCTGATTGCACAACGCATCTACGACTTCATGACCACCCGCGTTGGATACTTGGAATCGGAGAAGCAGGAGCTCAGCGGTGAGGTGACAGGGGGCTACGGAGGACAGCTCACGAACGATGACCTTGAGGAGAGTGCTCGGGGGACCGGACGCCTGTTCCCCATCACGGCAAGCATCATCCTCAGGATCTTCAAGAAGGGACAGGACATTGCACTGCCCGCGCGCCCCTACCGCCTTCCGGTGCTGTTCGGACAGTCCCTTGAGGACGACGGAGGGCGGCTCGTGATGGATGACGACTACCCGACCATTCCTGTAGTGACCTTCCCGCCATGGCCCCCGCAGGGCAAGCATTACAAGGGCGCGAACCAGGAGCCGACAGCGTTCGGCATCCTCGGCATCTTCAGCATCGGCTTCTCAGCATCAGCGCCTACGACCTTCATCGAGAACTGGTACCCATTCTCCTTGGACCCGACCTACGTTCATCCCATCACCGCCGACGACTACACCAACTACGCGATCTCACCAGCCGACGTTGACATCGAAGCCCAGGCTCCAGTACAGGATACAGGAGATCCGAGCGACGCTGTTCCCATCTTCCCACCGGCTGAGAAGGAACTTGACCGCGCTGATTGGGCGGGCTTCGACGTATCCTCCCCTCCCTTGACCACCTACGAATCCGCAGCCCCACGCTCCATGAGCTACGTTCCGTCCTCTTACGAGGGCATGGCTATTGGAGCCCTTCAGACCATTGACGATGCCATTGAGGCTGACACTCTGAAGGGCACGCCCCACCGGAACATTGAGGCGGATCCCACCACCTACTCGGACTTCTTGGGGTGGATCTACCGGGACATGAACGAGTACGACCTGCTCAAGAACGGATCGGCTGCTGAGCTTGTACTACTCGAGGCTGAGTGGCAATCGGGCGGACGCCCCGCTGACCTCACGGCCATCACCGACAACGCGAAGCAGCAGCTCCTGGTACTCAACCTCCAGAAGGAGTCCCTGACCCGACAGCAGACCTTCCTCACCAGCTTGACGGGGCAGATCACCCCGGTTCCAAGCGGTGACCCCGAAGTGACCACCTACGACGACGCGGTAGCCACTCTGGTTCTGGTGGGCGAAGCTATTGTGGACGTGCAGGCCGCTCTGGACAACCTTCAGACGTGGTACGATGACGTGATCGTCACCGGCTCAGGCACCTCAAGCGATGCCCAGATCCGGACCCGGTGGACGTTCCTCACCGGAGTGGATGTGAGCGCCGTTTCGCCACCTACCGTGCTGCCCGTCACTCCCGTGACTCTGGACAGCAGAATTAGCCAGGTGGAGGCCCGGATGGTAGCGATCGTCGCCCGCTTGGGAGAGATCAACACCGCCCTCGGGTACGACAACACGGACCAGCCTGATTTCAGCGCAGACAGCACATCTGAGGACCTCTACACCCAGAGGTTCACGTTCCTCGACCTACGAGTGAACAGAGAATCAGGCACACTGTTCAAGGCACTCGCCGGGCACGCTCAGTACGTGCGGGACGTACAAGAATCCAGCTCGTTGCTGAGCATCCTATCGCTACTGGGAGGCTGATATGGAATTCAGGGTCAACTTTGACGACATCAACATCGATGAGCTTGAGGTAGCCGAGTTGAAGAAGCTCGCAGAGGAGATGCAAAACCCCCCGAAAGAGGGGTGGACCTTCTCCAGCGGCAAATCTCCGCTGCGCATTCAGCTTCAGATCGTGAAACGGTTGATGGAGATGACCAAGGAAGAGTACGAGAAGGAGCACGTCCGCCAGCTCAAGAAGCTGGAAGTGATGATGCGCTCCCGCGCCAACAACGCCAAGGGGCACACAGTGAGGGTCAAGAAGAATGGCAACAAGCGGTAAGTGGGTCTCCGTATCCGTCGGACTCCCTGAAGAGCTACTCGACGCGCTTGAGGCTATTGGCGATGTCCTTGAGGCGGTGTCCACCATTCTTGAGATCGTGTCCACGATCCTCGAGATCATCAAGGTGTTCCTGCTCGACATCACCAACATCCTGGCAGTCGTTCTGAAGGCTCTCTTGGCTATTGTGGAGGGGCTCCTTGCAGACCTTTCCCAAACGGGCCTGTATATGTACGTCGACGCCCCTAAGCCTACCGACAAGGGCTTTGGGGCTAACGTGTTGGGCGGTATGTCGGGTTGGCGCGGTCGCATGGCCTACGCCCTTCTCAGCCCTGACGCGTCCAACCGACCGAACTTCAGCTCTTCGGCCTCCGTGATCAGCTTCCACCTCGTAGTCACCTCAGGTGATATTGGCGAGTTGATGGCGTCCTTTGGCTTCCTGATGGCGCTGTTCAAGCAGAAGGCTGCACCCAACCTGAACCCACCCAAGAACTTCAGCGTGCGTGCCATCAACGGGGAGTTCTACAACGAGTACTACGACGACGGGTACGGCAGGATTGATGGCAAGCTCATCAACGCACGCCAGGACACACTCCTGGCCACAACCGCGACTCTTGCATCTCAGTTCGAGACTGCGGGCGTAGCAGTCGACCCCGAGAACATGGAGCTCGTGCTCAGGTTTGATTGGTTCACTGGGGAAGAGCTGATCGTAGAGAAGAACTCTGGTGCCATCCTGACCACAGGTGGCACACCGGACTCCGCGCTACTCACCTGGAAGCTTGACCAGAAGCTCATCCCCAACACCTTCACCATTTCACGCTCCGAGACCCAAGGCGGGGAGATCGAGACCTACGACGTGCTCGACTCGGCTGGGGAAGTGGAATCTGCCGGGGAGATGGTAAGAGACGAGGAAGGAGAGCCCGTCCGCACCTTTGATGAGCTCGACACGGTGGACGTCAACTTCGGCTTCGGTCAGTCGATGGTAGGCGCATCCCACGAGCAGTTCGCCTACTTGGATGAGACCGTAGAGGCCGGAAAAGCCTACTGGTACCAGGTGACTCCAAGGTACGGACCTTTGAACCCGTTGACCATTCCGGATGTGAACCCCGGCGCAAGTGACGTGGTGAAGAAGATCGTGGCCCTCATTCAGAGCATCTTGAAGGCCACCAGCGGCACGGGCACACCTTCAGAGGTGAAGGGCGTCTACATCCCAGGTGAGGGCGAGTCCACTACGGCGCGCTCTATCGCCTTTGCAGAGGCCACCGCATCCGACGGCAAGTGGTGGATGAGCTCGGCAGACTTCACGGGCGAGGGGTGGACCAAGGTTGGCATTGGCGACCTGTTCGAGCCCGTGATCCTGGCCGTTGAAGAGCTACGCAACTTCGTTGAGATGATGCTTGCGTCCATTGCGGGAGTAGTGGATCAGATCATCGCATTCATTGAGCTCTTGCAGACGAAGATCAACACGCTGAACACCTTCATTGAGGTGATCCAGGCGATCATCGCGCTGTTGCAGGTGTTTGAGCTGATCAGCTTCGGATGCCTGTTCACCACTACCGACAACGGCAACGGCGGCATCCTACAGGCCCTCAACGATGACTCAATCGAGGGGGTGCCTTCCGCTGGGTCCAAAGAGTACGTCGCCTCTGTCACCCTGCTCGGTGGCACTGCCGGAGTCGGCGGCGCTCTCAACGCTGTCAAGCTGCTCTTCGGCCTCAGTTGAAACGCCACACCTGCGGAGGAGATCTTGGCGACGCTCATCAGGGATGCCTACCATCGCGCGGATGGCCTCGGCCATGGATGCCTGGCCATCTGCCGACATCTGCTCGATGTGTGTGTTGATTTCGAGCATCTGCTCCTCAGCCCGAGCTTCATACTGGGCCGTTGTGGCTCGACGCTCAGCCCGCATCGTCACCAAGCGTGTGCGCATCCCAATGGAGAGGATGTTCATCATGGCAATCACAAACCACACCACGGCAAGGATGTAGCTGCCGTCCATCAGCTCGGAGAAGAAGATGCCCACGACGCAGGCGAGCACGAACTTCATCCAGAAGATCTCGCGATCACTCTCCGCACGCTTCGCCCTCCACTCCTTGAACACCCCGAAGGAGTAGAGGATGATGAACACGATGGAGATCAAGCTCCAGTAGGCCGTTTCAGGCTCGATGACTTCCATGGTAGGTCTCCATACACCAATGAACGCGGCATCTGGTATGGATGTGCAGCGTCCTCGAACATAGTCCTTTTGTAGCGAGGGGGAGCAATGCCTTACGATTACCTCGGAACATTCACTCGGAACCAGCTCCTCGAACGCAATGCGTTCCTGAACGCACAGGTTCACTCGCTTCCAGGGGTGATTGCGACTCTTGAGGCGAAGAGGGACCGGCTCGGGTCTGAGGTGCTAAAGGACGCGGCAGAGAGTTTTGAGATCACCGCTGAAGTGTGTGGACGCACCTACAGCCTACACACTGTGACGGTGCCCTCCTTTGTGCCGGGCACCGAGATCTCCGCGCTACATGACGGCGCAACCGATAGCCAGTTCCCCATGCGCTACGACAGCCTCACCGGGAACCTATCTCACGGCGACACCGCATGGCGCTCCGAGCCTCGACTCCTACAGGTTGGCGACCTCCAGTCTGATAAAATGGACGGCATCCCCGATGATGACGCAGTTCCCGCTCAGCGCTCCCTTGAGATCGTGCAGGAGTTCCGGGGCGTAGGCAAGCGCGCAGACCAGCTTGAGGACCGAGTTGCGAAGCTCAGGTATCGATACCTGGCACTCAATGACGAGATCGACCGCAAGAAGACCATGCTTCTTCGGTACACCGAAGAAATGGCTGCCGTCACCGCGTTCCTGACGAATGAGGTGGAAGTGACCGGGGCCGACGGGGTGGTACGCACCGAATCTGACTACCCAAGCGCCGGAGTGGATCTCAAGACGGACGTCACCTCCCCCGACGACATTGAGCGCATCTACGACCTGCTCTTGGCTCCCGTGGCTGAGTCCGACGACGACGAGCAGGATCAGGTACGCGGACAGCTCGTGCCTTCTGATGTAGGCTTGCAGATCCTATCGGACGTCACGGACTCCTCTGACCCCGGCGACCTTTCAGAGCTCGATGGTGAGTTCCCTGATGTGTCCTTCGCCAACATCCCACGGCGCAAACGTCAGCTCGTTGCCAACGTGTATGAGTACGGATTCAAGACCGGAGTGATGGTTGAGATCCCTACGAGCGTTGCACTGTTCAGGAACCCTACCGGATCGGGTGGAGATGAATCGGGCCTGTTCTATGCACCTCCCAACGTAGCCGCTGATCTCGCCAACTTCGCCTCTGAAGTATACTCCACCTACAGCATCGCATTCCGTGTCACCGAGGCCTGGCCCCCGACGGCAAACCACGGCGGCGTTGCCCACTTCACTGGCAACGCTATCGACCTGGTGTTTGACCTGATCGGAGAGGACGAGGACCGGACGAACCTCACGCTGCCTGAGCTCGCAGCCGCCATTGGCGCACTCGGAGTGAGGCGGGGGTACATCCGCTCGTTCTACAACGAGTACGCTCACGAATCCACCCACAAGACTGGCGACCACCTACACTTGGACATGAACGTCCAGTATTTCAACGACGGCGCTCTCTGGAGACTGCGGTGACCCAGGAACTCAAAATCGAGCAGGTTTGCACGCATCTGGTGGTGGACGAAGTGTCCACCATTGAGAATGACTTGCGCACGGTCAAGACGCTCCGACCCCTTGCGAACAGTCAGGTGGAACTCAAGATCAACGGGTTCCTGGTAACGGACGTGGGCAACACCACTTACGGCTTCCGGTTGGTACGTGACGCCTCCTCACTTGACCCCACCGCCCGGCTTGTTCAGTTCCGCAGCCTACGCCGCGCCACGGATGAGTTCTACGAGCTCACCTACTACACCAGATCCTCTGAGTGCCGCCGTTGTCACGGGCTGCGGATGGAGCACGATTACCGGTACAACATCAACGGGACCCTCCTCACCGTCCGCAACGAGAAGAAGCTCGTACAGGACATGAAGAAGATCGTACTGACGGCCATCAGTTCCAACCCCTTCCACCGTTGGTACGGCACAAGCATTCCGTCCCTCATTGGATCAAAGGTGACGAACGCAGCGATCATTCGCTCCAAGATGGAATCCGATATCCGTGTGGCTATTCGCCGGTACACCGACACTCAGACAAAGCAGATGAGAGCACTCCTGAGCATCAGCGGGGCATCCGTTGATCCCAGGGAGCGGTTCGGCACGCTTCTCAAGCTCCAGGTGCAGCAAGACACCTTGGAACCGACCGCCTTCAATATCCAGATTGCATTCACAAATCGATCCGCCGAGATCGTGACCGTAGACACCACGGTCGCACTTCCGGATCCAGTGTCCCTCGTATACAACACCCCTCAGCAGGGTGCTTTGGATACGAGGTTCCAGCGTAGCGGGTGATACATGGCAAACGAAACTCCAACAATCCCTCAGATCCACAAGCCCCACGGCACTGGTTCGGATACGACGGTCCTGTACTCGACCAACGCATTCAGCCAGACCATCACGGGCACAGCGGATGAACTGACCAAGCGAGTCCTCGCCAACGGCAGTGACGCTGGGATGGACTTCAACGCCTTCCCGCTCGATGATGGAAGCTCTGGCACCACTGGTACAACCGGAGGTACCGGGACTACGGGCACCACGGGCTCTACCGGATCCACCGGTTCGACAGGGTCAACAGGCGGCATTGTACTCTCAGATGGCGAGTGGAGCTTGACACTTCCCTCGAACCCGCAGCTTGTGGAGGGGCAGAACGTCTTCCTCATCCAGGCGGAAGGGTACGACGGCTCCCTCAGCACGGCAGCTACGCTCACCATTCATTACGTCTCTGACGGCTCCCTTGGGTTCCTCATTGACGCACCAACCGGCATCAAGATTGACCGGTACGCGAACCGCGTGGAGTTCCTGGCTACCCACATTGAGGACGTGCTGCTCGCTGATGTAGAGCGCGACACGATGACCGTAGGATTCAACTTCTACTCAGCTTCCGAGCCGGGTGGCGGACTTGCGGGCTACACACTGCTCAACACCCGCCTCGTAGATGACTACAAAGAGGTGGTGGAGAAGGTAGTGTCCACGGTGGAAACCACCGACCGAGAAGTGGACCCAGACGACAGCAACGTCATCATCGACACGAGCATCAACGTTCAGACCCTGAACAAGTTCTACGTGTACGCCTTCAACCACGTCCGCGCCAACGACTCCACAGCGACGGACTACCCGCAGCAGGATGCGGCGCAGGCTCTGTTCAGCCCTATCGCACTGACCCAGGAGATCTACTACGTCGCTACGGCATTGGCCTACGACCCAAGCCTGGCCATTGAGTACGAGAGCACCTTCTCGAGTGAGCTTGTAGGACTGCCGTTGGTGCTGAGCACGCGGGTCAAGGACCTCACGCCCCGCAACCTGAACACCATCCAGCAGGGACTCATCACCGAGATCCTCAGGGTTCAGTCGAACATCGATGTGCGCCCCGGCTCAGTGACCCGTGACATCCACGTAGACCCGCCCGCGTGGGAGATGAACCGCATCTGGCTGCTCATCGACTTCATGAGCCGAGCCCAGAGCTTCCTGACGCTCATTCAGATCGATGACCCTCAGCAGACGGGCACCAGCATCGCCTACAAGGAATCGAACTACAAGCAGGCACTCGCCCTTGCGGTAGCTCTGACCGAAGCTGAGGTGCAGACGCTCATCGACGAGACGTTCACCAAGCTCGCCATGAACTCGCTCACTGAGCGTATGGGAGCAACCAAGGCCATCGGACAGGCCGTCATGCGCCGGACGTCGGCCCCGAGTAAGGACTTGGTTGTGGATGCGGGCACCACACTGACAAGCCGAGGAGATAGCGCTGCGGGCACCAGCTCGCAGAGTTTCGTGACCTCTGCGAGCAAGACCATGTCAGCGGCCAATGGTAGCTCGTATTTCAACGCGAACACGGGCTTCTACGAGCTGACCGTCTCCATCTCTGCCGTGACCGCAGGGGCGACGGGAAACGTGGCGGCGGGAGCCATCACATCTACCTCAGCCTCCGGGTTCAGCAGTGTCGTCAACAACGAGGCCACCACCTTTGGACAGGATCAGGAGAGCAACCTCAGTCTCGCTGAGCGAGCCATGCTCTCCTACGTCAGTGTGGACCGTGGCACCTCAGGAGGCTACCTCCGCACGGCACTTGACACCTCCGGCGTACACCGCGCCCGTGTTGAGGAAGCGGGTGAGAGCCTGATGATGCGGGACTGGGACGATGTACGTGAGAAGCACATCGGCGGCAAGGTGGACCTCTGGATCCAGGGCACGGCAATCATCGAGGTGCAGGAGACCTTTGCCTTCCAGTACCTCCAAGACCTCAACGTGCGTTTTGAAGCAGTGGGCGAGGCCTCGCTCCTGACCTTCCGGACGACTTCTGCCGCAGTGACCGAGGCCACTCCGATCTTCGCCATGCTGAACGATGCTTCCTTGGGCTACGGGCTGAGGAACACTTCTACGGGACAGGACTTTGACCTGAGCGGCGTGACGATCACGGACTACCGCACCATCCAGCTTGACGTGAACATTCCTCAGCCTGATGTGGATGAAGATGACATCCTCATCGGCGACTACAAGTACCGGGACAGCGATCCGTTCGAGCCCGTAGTGCAACCCATCCGAGATATCTCCGGCATCACAAGCTCTGCAAGCACGTTGACCACGGAGAACTACTCGCTCAGCAAGACCGAAGACCCACTCCTGTTCGGCTACTCCGTTGAGGCCAGCGACCAGATCAACGTGGTACAGGCGAACGGGGTTCCCACAGGCGACCCGACCACGGTGACGGACGAGGGTGTAGTGCTCGTAGGCAGCACCTCCGTCAAGCTCGGATCTGTAGGCGTCGACGAGACGACCATCGTGATCACCAACACGGCGGGCACCGTCACCTACACCACCGACCAGGGGGATTCTGCAACACCCGACGTGTTCCTCACCGGAGGAGACCTAACCACGGCTCCGAAGATCGCCCGCAACGAGTCAGGCACCATTCTCAACGGTGAGAAGGTGATTGTGGCCTACACGGCTGAGGAGAACTTCACCGTATCCTACTCCGTGAACAACGTGCTCCAGCTCGTAGCCGCCAAGGTGGACGTGATGCGGCATGTGACGGCGGATGTGCTGGTGAAGCAGAGCATTGAGAACGAGGTGGAGATCTCGGCGACCGTAGTGCTCAAGGACAATGCAGATCAGGCGGACGTGGACATTGACATCCGCACCAACCTCTCCCACCTCGTGAACCGTCTCCAGATTGGAGAGGATCTGCACCAATCGGATGTGATCCACGCCATCGAGGAAGTGAATGAGGTGAGCTACGTGGTGCTCCCACTCACCCTGATGCACAAGAGCGACGGCTCCCTGATCCTCCGTGACGCTCTGGACTCCGACTCCACAAAGGTAGTTGAGGGACAGGAAGCGGACGTGTGGCTCATCAACCAGCAGCTCACCTTCAACACCTCAACGGGTGGAGGACCCAACACACTTCACCGTGGCGTCTTCATGGACGACCAGCCGATGACGCTGTTTGAGCTTGAGAGCGACTTCTGCGAGCTGGAGAGCAACCCCGGCTCCGCTCTGATCGTTGGACGTTTGGGCTTCGACGTATGTGACTGCGGCCTGGGCGGTTTGCTGTTGGATGCTGGCATTGTGACAGCGAACCGCGTGTTGGTGAGTTTGCCGAAGGGAGAAACGCCTGAGGACCACACCTGGGCGGCTTCCTACATCGTTGATGGCGAGAGCGGCACGGGTGACATTGAGGCTTTCGTGATGGAGTACCTCACACTCGGCCAGGTGCAGATGACCTACACCGGCACGGGCGATGAGTACGGCAACGATTTCTGATCAGCTACCGCAGCTCCGAGTAGTACCTCCGCACCCTGATGTAGAGCTTGCCACCGAGGCCCGCACTGGCTCGGGCACTGGGAGCTCGTAGGGCTCGTCGGTGGTCCATCCGGTAGTCATCCTACCGTCGGGCTGCAGAATCACCTCGTACACAAGGCCGAGATCATCGCTTGGCTCGAGCGTGCTGTACTTCCAATGCACGCGCACCCCGTCGATGGTCATGACGAAGTCCTTGCACGTCGGGCAGCCATGCTCCACCGTGGCCTCTTCGCTGAAGTTGTCCTGCAACGGGTGAGTGTCGAGCGTGCCGTGAAGCTTGCGGAGGAATACCGCTCCGGCTCCAACGCTCTTGCACTTGGCGAGGAATGCGCGGGTGTATGCCTTGTCGGCTCCTACCCACTCTCCGAGGATCATCTCTCCCCACCAGATGCCGAGCACGGCGCTGATGGTCACGTCGATTCCAACCTCAGCCATCTTGGTGCAGAAGGTCTCGGTCTCTTCCCAGTTGATGGTCTTGCAGTCTCCGAAGGCCGCACGGTTCTCAAGCTCGTTGAGGGCGTGACGTGAGAGGTTGATGTGGTCCACCACCCCGTCGAACAGGTCCCTCAGCTTGTCGAAGTTCTTGGGAGACCCCCCGTTGGTGGTCAGCACCACTCGGTCGAAGCGCTCCTTGTGGAGCTCGATCACACTCAGCGCACGCTTGAGGTAGGGGCTGAGTACAGTCTCTCCTCCGGTGAGGGAGAGGGTCTTGAACTGTGGGGGCAGGGCTCCCAGCACGCGGTTCAGCTCAGATGCCCACGCCTTGAGGCGTAGCTCATTGTCCGAGCGTTTCCAATAGCAGAACCCACAACGAGCCTGACAGGCTCCGGGTAGGACGATGCTGAAGTTGGGGTTTGCGATGGTCTCAGTCGGCACTGTCTATCTCCTTCAGCCAGAAGTCCACCTCCATCACGTCGCGGTTTTTGCCGCTGCCCTTGATGAGGTAGCCGTGGAAGCGGACTGTATGCAGCCACTCGGGTTTGAACTGATGCGGTCGGTTGTAGCCGTCGAACTGGAATCCGGTCCAGTTCACACCGTCGCCTGTCCCTTTGACACGAAGATCAATGAGCCCGCGCCCACTGTTCGTGATTTCGAGTTCGAACTGGGGCTTGGTCCCGTCCATCGGGTAGCAGGTGATGGTGCGTCCGATCATGAGGCAGCTTCCCACTTGCGCATGATGGCGTCCTTGGCGTCGTAGCACCCGGCCTCATCAGCGATGATGCAGTAGCACCCCACGAGGTCCGCGCTCTCTGAGCGCGTCCAGTCTTCCCAGTCCTCGAGCCATGCCACGGGGAAGTCCTGCTTGCGCGCCTCTTCGATGACGGTTTCGATCTGGTCGGTGGTGCTGTCTTGTCGCTGGGCGAGGGCCATGTTGTGCTCCGTGCTGCACAGGTAACGGACGGAGCGCCTGATCACTCAGAGGCTATTCAGGATGTAGCGCGGTCCCGTGCAACAGCCTGCATGTCGTCGTCACGGTCAGTCTCGTCAACAATCTCTTCGCCAACAACGATCTCAAGGACGTCCTCGAGGGTCACCAAGCCATGTACCGCGCCGTACTCTCCCCGCACGAGAGCCATGTGGTTCCGCGCGGGTAGGAAGTGCCGCATGAGCTCATCGGCGGGCATGTCGGGGCTGACAAAGGCGGCAGGCACAGGCTTCGGTAGCAGTCCGCCATTCATGAGCGAGAGGAGCAAGTCCCTCAGCATCACCACGCCCACCACGTCGTCGAGCGTCTCACCCACAACGATGATGCGGGAGTGCTGTGACGCCTTGATCTGGGCCTCCTGCTCCTTGGCAGTCAGGTCAGCGCGGAGGTAGGTCATCGCGGTACGGGGAGTCATGATGTCGCTGGCGGTCAGGTCGTTGAGGCTGAACACCCGGAGGATCATGTCGCGCTCATCCTCCTCAATCTGGTCCTCACGTCCGGCTTCCCGCACCATGAAGCGCAAGGTAGCCTCGTCCGCTGCCGTAGCACCGTTGGGTCCGCCAATGAGCTTGGTCACCTGTTCGAGCATCCAGAGTGCCGGGGTCAGCAACCACGAGATCGCACTGAGCGGTCGTGCAATCAGGAGGCTGATGCGCTCCGGGTAGTTGGTGCCGATGCTCTTGGGGATGATCTCTGCGAAGAGGATGATGGCGAAGGTCAACACGGCTGAGAAGGCACCGAGGTAGGCACTTCCGAGCACGTCAGTAGCAATCCCACCAACCACGATGGAGCCGACGATGTTGGCGATGTTGTTGAGAACCACGATGGCAGCAATGGGCCTGTCGAGGTTGTCTTTCAACCGGAGCAGTATGGCGGCTGTTGAGCCACCTTCCTCCGCGAGCTGGCGAACACGCACGTTGGGCATTGCCATCAAGGCGGCTTCAGAGCCGGAGCAGAGCGCCGAGGCAAGTACAACTGCGGTTACAGCGATTACAAGGAGTATCATGGTTGGGTATTGGGTCTCCGAAAGGGGTTCAGAGACTCAACGGACCATGTGCCCGTATTCTCAGGGAAGGGGTCGTCTTTTTCGCAGGGAGTGGGAATAGTCTCTTCTCGTGTGATGACAGAATGCCAGTACTCCATTCTACAACGGAAAGCCGTTGATAGTGTGGAATACTAAGGCAGCTCGAAGCGGTCGGCGCGTCCGTCGAAGTATCCGAGCCGAGCTTCGAGGGCGGCTCCGCGCACGTCGGTATAGCCCCGCTTGAGGAGCTTGTTGCTCAGGAAAGGCTTGGCTCCGTCCGTGGCGACAGTGACGTGGGGGTTGTCGTTGGTGGAGTAGACGCCTTCCACAACCACCGCCTGCACTCCCAGGTCCGCGTCCTCGGCGTAGCCCACGATGCGCAACTGAACGGTCTCACCTACGCCACCGAGGCGCTCCATCAACTCGTACAGCTCCTCATCTGAGGGCTTGAACTTGATGGTCATGTGATGGCCGAAGCTCTTACTCTCCAGCGGACTGACGTTGGCTTGCCACCAAAGGCGCAGCGCGGTCTTGCCACGGGAGGTCAGGAATGCGCCTGCATAGACGGCGAGGGTTTTGGGCATGTGTCGTTCCTCCGATTTCTCATATAACGGTGATGTGGTGCTGGAAGTCAGAATGGAAATGCTGTCATACTGCATTTGTAGGTCAGGCTTGACAGATCAGATCCATAAGAGGACCGAACATGGCCGTTGATTTCTTCAGACTACTTGACATCCGGAACCGACGGGCGTTCAGCCAGGTCGGTCGGGAAGGCAAGGTCTTTAGGACAAGGTTGAAGGACAAGTCGCTCGAGATTGAGAAGGATCTCCGCAACGTCCTCCCCTCCAACTACCAGAGCTCGATCACCGGACCCAACTACGCCATCGCACTCCGGGCCTACGCCATCGAGTTCGCTCGCATCCGGTTGGCGATTGAGGACCTCGAGGGCGACACCTACTTCAACACACCGGCATACTGCGACAACCGCGCTGACCTGGCCTACCAGAAGCTCGGCTCCATGCTGGCGTTGAACAAGAATCTTCAGCTCAGCATCTTCAGTAGCCAGGAGTTCTGCGACTTCGTTCAGTCGCTTGTGGCGATCTTCTTCGGAGGATCCACCCCCGCGAACATCGTGGCGGGCATCGAGCGCTTCGTGGGCGAAGAGGGCGTGGTTACGCTCAGTGAGAACTTCAAGGACGCACGCAACCCGCTGAGCGCCTTTGACATCAGCGATCAGTTCGGCTTCCGGGTGGACTTCGAGCTCACCGAGAACATCAGCCGCAACTTCCAGGACATCAGCGTCAAGCTGGACTTCCTGCTCAAGCTGGTGAAGCCCGCACACACGCTCTACGTGCTCAGGTTCATCTTCACTGACCTGATGGAGTTGGTGAAGAACGCCGACGACACGGTGAAGACCGAGAACATCTGGGACCACGACTACGACGATGCACGCAAGTACTGTGAGGGAGTAGAGGGCCGCGACCGCTTGGGCGTCAACAAGGCCATCCCGGTCACCGAGGACTTCTCGGGCATGGCGGGGCTACTCATCTACACGTCCAACGGCCCCATCACGGACGCGGACACCAGCCCCAACATCGGCGGCGCTGACGACGTGACAGTCACCGTCAACGGCACCGTCGTGACGGTAGCGGACGTGGATGGTGCATCCGGCATCATCACCCTGTCGGCACCCGTGGTCCCTTCAGACACGGTAGTTGTCGAGTACAACTACTGGAAGAACACCTCCTTCGGACTGCTGCTCAACCAGCCGGGCCGGACCATCTGGGGCGGTGGCTACGAGAAGTTCCCGGTACGTTGGGTACTCAACTCCGTACAGGCCATCAACCCGAAGCAGGTGTACTGGAGCTACGAGGGCTTTGAGACCGCCTACACCGCAGGCCTCAACGACCCCACGCGCCTCGTACTGAACGAGCCCCCGCACCAGATCAGCGATACGGACGGCCGAATCTTCGGACACCGTCACGTACTCAACTGGGCCAACTACGTTCTATCTCCGGACCAGACCGATGCGAGCGGACTCGAGCACCCACTGAACGAAGGGACACCGATCGTCGAGACGAAGATCGCGGGCAACCCGGTGTTCGAGCTTGAGGACGGCATTGACCTCTCCGAGTACGGCTCCTTCGGCGATGTGGATTGGGGTTCCTCTGCATGGGGCGGCGACACACCTCAAGAAGTAGCATCCGAGAACCCAGCACTGACATGGGTGACCCTCACACCGGGCGAGCACTTCAGCGCTCCTCTGAACCTGTCCAAGACGGAGACCGGAGAGGAAGGCCTCATCCATGTGGCCTGTGACGATGGACTCGTTGGGCTGAGCATCGATGACGGCTTGGAAGAGACGTTCACCTTCCCGAGCATCCCCTTCTGCGACGAAGATGGGCTGTTCATCTTCAACCAGAGCGACCTCAACGGTACGGACCTGCTCAACAACTTCGAGGGAGTAGAGGGATGTCAGCTCACGCAGACAGCCTCAGTGACCGTACCTGACTCCGACGACTTTGACACCGCAGCCATTACAGACTCCCCACTCTCCAACTTGGGCATCGGCGGCGAGACAGGGCGAGGCGAGAGCTACGATCTGACCGGCATGTTCGTGATGAACGAGAGCAACTTCAACGGCTCGGACGTCCTGTTCAACAACGAGCTGCTGGGGCATTGGAATGACGAGGGTGACATCACGGTGATCCTCGGAGCAACCACAAGCCACCTTCCCTCAAACGAGCGGGACTTGGTGCTGGGCTCACCGCCGTAGGATCAGAGGAACATGTCGTAGGGATCCTCTGGAGGGTTGACCGCGTCACTGTTCGAGTCAGCTTCGGCCTCTTCGTCCTCGACTGCTTCCCCATTGAGCACCCGCCACAGCATGTCCGAGTTCGTGTCGAACAGCAGGTCCACTCTCCCCTCCGTAGTGGCCTGCGACTGTAGCCTGAGCCCCGGTGCCGCGTGCATCAAGATAGCTGCCGCTACAGCATCCGCGTAGGGACCCTGAATGGTGACCCTGGTCGTAGGCACATCCGGCAAGGCTACTCCCTGCTGCAGGGGTATTGGACCCCCATACGAACGGTCAGGAATGGTTTCTACCTGAGGAGCCGATTCCGGGGCGTCCTCAGGAAATAGGTCTGCTGGCGGCTCCTCAGAGCCGTCATCAGTCAGAACCCAGATACGCTTGTCGACATCATGTGGCATGACCGTATGACGGCCAGATTCCCTCGCTGTCATAATCCGTTTGTAGCTGGGGCAGTTCACTTGGGAGACACCATGCCCAGAGCGTCGGACAGATTTCAGAAGCCCATCCGTGCGGATGTAATGGTCGTCAGGCTACAAGAGCCGGACGGCAAGGCCGTGAACGTTGACCTGCGTCAGGGCTACACTGCCAAGGAAGACACAAAACCAAAGCCAGAGAAGAAGACCAATGATTGAGCAGCTTGCACACCCCCCGCTCATTGAAGTATCTCGGTCGATCCCTTTCACGGGTCAGATCTGGTACAAGATGGAGCGTCCGGGTGAGAAGAAGGCCTTCACCTACCTCGGCAAGAACGTCATCACCAACGACGCGAGCATCCTCGTGGCCCGTTTGGTGGCTGACCCTACAGAGCCCTCGGCTGGTGCGTTTGCACTCGCAGTAGGAACTGGGGACGCCGGGTGGGACCTACAGAGCGTCCCAGCAGCGGCAGCCACACAGGGCTCCCTCTACGCTGAGATCGACCGCAAGCAGTTCAGTGCCATTGACTTCATCGACGCTGGTGGCTCCACATCGGCCATCCCGACCAACATCCTCGACTTCACTGTGACGTACAGCACGTCTGAAGCCGTAGGGCCTCTGGTTGAGATGGGCATCGTGTGTGCCGCTGTAGACATCACCCCGCCGCTTGTGGCTACTCCGATTGCTCAAGGCTCTTGGAATGACCCCTCGGTGGACCGTAGGAACTACGACTCGTTCCTCAACGTCCGCAACTTCAACGTCATCAACAAGCCAGGCTCCATGACCCTGACGTTTGTGTGGCGCGTGACCTTCTGATAGAGAGGTACCGATTGTGACCACATCCGCTGAGATTTCCCTCCTTGCTCGCTCCTACATTGCCGACCGCGCTCGCTACATGGACATGGACGTCCGCGACACCGGCAAGCCGACCGTAGTTGTGAAGCCTCTTGTGAAGGAAGTTGATGAGATTCTGGCTCTGCTGAGCTACTCGCCCGAAAAGGCGCGTGACCGGCTGCAGGACATGCGGAAGACGTTGCACAGGTTCTCTTCCATCCAAGAAAACAAGTAGGAGCTGACATGCCCGGTGGCGTAGTTGACACACCCCGCGACGAACACAAGTGGGACCGTGCCAAGGAAATCGCTGCTGAAGCGGGCAAGGGCGGCAACTATGCGTACATCATGGGAATCTACAAGAACATGAAGCCTGACCACACCTTCAAGGCGAGCCTTTCTGACAACATCAGCCGCCTTGCGCGGACGGTGCAGGCCTCGTCGGACCCGATCTACCGCAAGCACTTCAAGCGTGCCATGAGCCGACTTACCGACGCGCTCGGTGACGTGACTGAAGAGTTTGATAAGCTACCGGACGAGATGGGAGGCTCCAGTGCCATGGACGCCTTCCACTCTGAGATCGTGGCGGTACAAGATGCCATTGAGGACCTCGACTCGGGACTCGGAGACATTTCAGGAATGCTCGGTGGGGGCACGACTGCTGCTGACAAGGCTGTGACTTCAGCCAAACACTCGCGCGGCGGCGATAGGTACTACGAAACCCACTTCAAGGATTCTGTCAACTGGCTCCACAGAGGCATCGGAGGTATCGCTCACGAACTTGAGCTCCTCTCCGGCTACGGCCCCCTACTCGATGGACAGGACCGCCAACTGAAATCCCTTCGGGCCGAGATCCAGAAGACTGCCTTGAAGCTTGGAGAGTTGTCCTACGAAATCCATGAGAGCAGTAATTCGGAGTAGGGACCTTACGAGGCTATACTCCTCAGATACACACATCCATCAGGCAATTCGACGTCGAAAAACCAAACTGGAGAGAAACTCATGGCTGTTTACTACAACCGGCTCAAGATGCGAAGCATCAGCCTCAATGGCAAGGTGAAGACCAGCGTCAACACGCACATCCCGTCTCTCGGCGGTGGTCCTCCCAAGCTCAACCCCGGCCTGCGTGCAGGCCTCACCGTGAACAACACTGCTTCTGCAAGTGCCGCTGTCGGCGCGAACCAGGAGAGCGGTGGTCCGGGTGCTGGTGGTTGATCCAACCTGAAGATCGGAATGGGTGCTGGGACCCCGGACCCCAGCGCCCTGTTCCACCCCCAAATACACACCACATCCAGATTAGAGGAGCAACATGAGCAAGGACTTCGGTCCCGTGAGCGGATACCTCGAGCCCGACAACAAGTCGCTCGAACAGGTAACCTGGCGCACGGGCAGACCACCGCTGGACAAAGAGTTCAACCTCGCGGGCGAACTTTTCCTCAAGCACCTCTACCGATCCGGGCAGATCTGCTCGGGATTTCTGTTCAGCCGGGACTACTTCAGCCCCGACGTGTTCCCTGTCGGCACTGGCTACATCGATGAGCCAGGCAACTTCAGGAACGAAAAGACCTTCGGCGGCGGCACCACTGCCAATACCTTCTACTTCGGACCCGGACAGGTAGCTCACGTAGCTGACATGCTCGTGAACCTGCAGGAGAAGAACGAAGAGTGGCTCACCATCACGCTACCAGCGGCCCCGACAGGCGTTGGTGCGAAGCGCTGGGACCTCGTGTTCATTGAGGTATGGCGTGCGCCCCTGACGGGCACCGCTGCCACGGACACCACCAACGGACACCGTGACGCCAACGGCAAGATCTTCTACAACGGTTGGGTAGACTCCCCTACCGCTGACAACTTCGTCGATGACGTGTTGGACGGCGGTGTAGGTGCGGAGACATCCAGGCGTGTGCAGATCCAGTGGCGCATCCGCATCGTTGAAGACGTGGACATGTACTCCTACCCCGACGGGCTGGACGACACCGGCAACGTACTGGCACAAGGCCCTGACTCCTCCCCGTCAGCCATCGCATTTACCAGCAGCAACGTCGATGGTGACCCCGGCCTTTGGGTATCCAGCGGACACAACACGACCACCCACACGGTAGACGGGAACATCTACGCGATCCCGCTCTGCGCCGTGGCACGTCGGAACCAGACCACCTGGGCTCAGGACACCAACCAGAACGGTGGCTCGGGCACCTCACCCACCGGCTTTGCTCACGATGACGTCGTTGAGCAGGACATCCTGGACCTCCGCAAGACGGTGAGCGCTGATTGGGACATGGAAGCCATGCTCAAGAGGAACTTCGCCTGGCTGCTCGACAACAAGCTCAAGACCGACTTCGAGGACCACAACCTCGGCGGTGGTGGGCGCGGCACGTACATCCGGGCAATCGACGAGGTTGGACCCGTTGACACTCCTGGCGCTACGCTCATTGGGGAGGCAGACGCCTTCCGCAAGCACTTCAGCGACGCGGTGACCGGCAACGAGGTGTTCCAAGAGATCACACTCGGTGACCGAACCGTAGCCATCACGGGCGGCATCTGGGGAGCCGGAGACACGTTCGACATCGGCCTCCCGGTGGCATCTGACGGGCTGTTTGAGCGCATTGAAGTGATGGGGACCCTCAGTGGGTACTCCTCCGTTGACTTCTCCGTGACGGGTTTGAACACCAAGACCCTGACCGTCGTACTCTCCCCGGACTTTGACACCAACATCCCGGTAGGTAGCCGCACAGGCGGCACGCTATTCGTGAAGGTGGGCGTCATGTTCCCCGGTGACGCGGGCCTCAGCCGCACACCGCACCTCTACCAGGAAGGCATCGGCACTTCGGGTGACATCACTACGCTGACTGCGGGTGATGGCTTGGTGTACGAGAACGTGGTTCCAGGCGGCATGGTATCGACTACCATGGATCCCGACAGCCTGTTCTACAAGCCCAGCCGGACCGCGTGCCTGGTGGTGCAGTTCACCTACACGGACCTCGCCATCACCTCTCGGACTACAGGAGAGACACACCTGCCTCACCAGATCCGAACGGTGACCGGCATCTACGACGGCGTGGCAGACCCCGGCAAGAGCACCAACCTGTATCTGGGCATCGGCACGGAGGACAACATCATCCTCCACACCGCAGTACCCGCTGCTCACCGTGCGATGATCGTGGACTACATCAGCAAGGAGCCGCTCCCCGCAGTTTCGCAGTGCTCCCTGTACTACCAGAGCCCCGCACAGCAGAGCCTCAACGTGGGCGCGGGCGGCTTGAACGTAGCCGACGTGAACCTCCACATGCTCTACGCTCCTGATTGGCTCTACACCACTACCGCTGGATCGGGTGGACACAACGCGGGCTACCCCTACGTTTCGCCAGCCTCCCAGTTCCCTTCCTCAAACGCCTCCATGAATGCCGGAGACCACCTCCTGAACTTCGATCAGGCGTTGAGCGTGGATGACTTTGGTACGGACGGGGGCCTCATCAGGTTGCCCGTGAATGTGCCCTTGGCGCACGTACCCTTCCTGGCCTTCACGAGTGTGGGTACAGACGGCGAGGGACGGAGCTACTACAGCGAGTTGAGAGGCAGCGCCTACGACGATGTGGTGCTTGGAAGCCCGGTTATCTACCAGCCCAGCGTCCACGCCAAATCCCTTCAAGGCGACAAGCCACATCGTGTGCTCTACCCATGCATCGCTGTTTGCGTAGAAGACACACTGGTTGGAAAGCGAGGAACTTTGCTCCTCATGGTTTTCACCCGTACATCAAATGACGAACAAAACGCCGTAGCCTTTGACCTGGCTGGTGGCGGAGATAGCTGTGTCGCTCTGTACCGACTGAAGGGCAACCCCATCGTTAGCCCCCGGAAGTACCAGATCGGCCTCGGCCTCCTCTGATAGACTCAGAAGCATAGGAAAGAACACCAATGCCAGTATCCAAGGACCCGATTGATCTCAACAAGGTTGGCCGACCCGGACGCGATCTCGACAAGACCGTTTCTGAGCAAGCCCTTGATTTTGATCTGACGACATCCTCAGGGCTCACCGCCCACCTGCTTGACCCTGTCGATGCTCACGATGCGTCGGCAATCAGCCTGCTCGACACTCAGGACCGCTACGACGGGGATGAGGTTGAGTCTGCACTGACGCAGGTTGGGGCGACCCTTGACGAGCACAGCTCGCCTGGCGTGCTCGGAGAGTGCGGTACCAACACCGCAGGACTCTCCGTGACCTTGGTGGCGAACTCCAAGGTACTCATCAACGGTACCGCCACGGACGTATCCGGACAGCAAGTGACGGTAGACGCCACAGCTACGCGATACCTCTACATCGACCCCGCTGACAACGACATGAAGCAGAGTGCGGGCATCCCTTCCGCAAGCAGCGGCAACGTCGTACTGTGGAAGCTGACTACTGACGGATCGGGCGTCACGGACGTCAGCGATCTCCGTATGTTCGTGTACGGAGCTGACCGCAAGCCCTCCATCACGGTACGGGCCGGATCCTCCAACCCGACACACGACGAGCGCTCTGAAGGCAACTTCATGAGTGTTGAGGCCGCGCTTGCCTGGATCGAGACCTACCAGCCGAGCGGAAGCGAACTCCGCTCCGAGATCGTCCTCCGTGGTGGGCATGTACTTCAGGACGTAGTGCTCCCCGTAGGCAACATCACCATCCGTGGTGAGGGCTCAGGCACCATCATTGAGACGGGGGCGAACACCACCTCGAACTTCCTGCTCAACGGACAGGACAACGTCACCTTCAAGGACCTGGCCTTCAGCAGCAAGCACACGGGCTGCGAGGCGATCAGTGACTCGACGGGGAACTCCGATGGGCTGACTATTGACCACTGCGTCTTCGTGGACGGTGGCACTCCCTACACGTATGCAGTGAACCTCGCTGAGTTTGGATCGGCCACACAGCGATTCCGGATGTTCAACTGCAACGTTCAGGATGTATCTGACACGGGCATCAGCATCCGACGGCCGGATCGGTGCATCATCCGTGATTGCATCATCAAGAGCGTCGGTGGGGGATCCGGCTCGGCTATCGAGATTGGTACTACGGCTCAGGCTCCTACGCCGGGCGAGGGATCCAACAAGGTAGACGCCTGCTACATCTCGAAGTTCGATACGGGTGTATTTCTCCGTAGTGAGAGCAACACGCTATCTGACACCGTCATCGACCTCTTCGGGGGCACGGTAGGAATTGAGCTTGGTGGTGCCACGCTGGGGAACACGGTCAGCGGGTGTACCGTCCGAGATGCAACCACGGGCCTTGAGACTGACGGTAGCGTTGATGGCTTGATCATCTCCGACTGCCAGATGGTTGACACGGCAACGGGGATGTACTTGCAGGGCGGGAACACGGTGGTATCCACCTCCTCGGTTACGGGCCGAGCGGCTGACGGTATCGTTGGAATTCGAATCGACGGATCGGGTACCCGGATTGTTGACTGCCAGCTCGTTTGCACCAAGACCTCCTGGACTACCGAAGACCCCTTCGGCATCGACCTTCGGGCTCAGAACTGCACCATCACCAACACTACGTTCGGCAACTGGTACAACGACTCCGGCACTCCCAAGGGCTGTGGCATCACTCTGAAGAGTGGCTCTGACATCACCGTCCTTCAGGGATGTACGTTCATCGGCAACTACTACGACATCTACAATTCGACCAGCAACGCGATCGACAAGGTTGTAGTGACGGGTTGCCAGTTTGAGGCAGCAGAGAACCACTCGATCTTCATCACCACTGCCAATGAGGTACAGGTGACGGGCAACCACTTCCGCTCAGGGGTGGCAGAGGCGGGCGCGTTCTACGTGTACCTCGACGAGATCACCAGCGGTACCATCAACGACAACGTGATGGACTGCAACGACGTGGGCGGCGGCATCTACCTTGAAGGTGCGAACTCAGCCAGTGACCGCACCATCGGAATGAGTATCGTAGGGAACCAGATCAACTCGGTTGCCACCTTCGGTATCTCACTCTCCCAGTACGTTCGAAACACCAACATCAGCGACAACATCATTGACGGGTTCATTGGATCCAGCACTGATGTGACCGGTGTTGGTATCCATGCTTCTTACAGCGGCGGATCTCCCGGACATCGTCACATCTCAATCAACAACAACCAGATCACCCGGCTGATTACGGGCATTGAAGCTCAGGGCTCCAATGCCTCGATGCTGAGCCACTTGACCATCTCAGGGAACACGATCTCGAACATTGCCGTAGCCTCTACCACGAGCGGTGAGACCTGGGAGAACACGGGCACCAAGGCCATCGGCCTCGAGTATGTGACAGGAGCCCTTGTTTCAGGCAACAACATCTACGACATTGGCCAGCTCGTGAACAACACGGGCACGAGCTACCAGCCGTCTGGCACTCACGTGAACGCCTACGGGATCTACGCTGAGAACTGCGATAGGTTGAACATCACAAGCAACGTCATCGCACAGTGCCTCATCAAGGGTACCGCTCGCGGCGTGGGCATCGAGGTTGCGTACAGGAACGATAGCTCCGGTACGACCACCAAGCAGGGCCACAAGGTGACTGGCAACTCTATCACCAACACGGACGACGCCGGTATTGTGGTGCGGGTGGAGCCCGGAACCATCTCAGCCGGAACCTTTGTGCTGAAGATGGTGACCGTCACCGACAACACCATTGACAATGTCCGAGGCAACGGAATTGCCGTACTGGCGGATGGGACTGTGGGCGACCCGTGTGTTCTCCGGAACTTGGTGATCAGCGACAACCAGCTTGACCTCATCACCGATAACGCCATTGAGGGAGGCACTGATGGGTACGGTAGCTTCTACTCCGTGACCATCACCGGCAACCACATTACGGATGCGACAGCAGGCACGGATGACGGCATCAACCTATCCGCGCAGAGCATCAACAGTGGAGACTTCAAGGACTTCGTGATCAGCGGCAACCAGTTCCAGGGATCCTCGCACGGCGCTGCGATCTCTTTGAGCTCACACACTGCGGATATCGACAACGTCACCGTGAACAACAACCACTGCACTGAGTGGAACACGTTCCTCAAGATCTACGCCGGACACACCGGAGCTGGCAACCTGAACAGGTTGATTGCCCTGGGCAACAACATCTACAAGACGGATGACATGAGCTTCTCTATTGAGGCTCAGAACGACATCACGAACGTCAACATCTCAGACAACATCGCTGAGGCGCTGAGCGACTCCCTGTCGGACCACCTCTACTTCGGATCCACGACGGGCGGCGTTGTTCGAGCCACCGTGAAGGGGAACCAGTTCGTAGGCTCCGGTGGCCGGATGGTGCATTTTGAGACAGATACGGTGTACCGAACCACCATCACGGGCAACAACTTCGAGGACACATTCAGCACAGCGACTCTTGAAGGCATCAAGCTGAACCTCGCGGGTGGCACCTCACCGCACCTCCGGATGCTGACCATCACCGACAACACGTTCTACCTGATTGGCTCGTATGGAATCCACATTGAGGATATCGACGCCGCGAGCGGTACCATGGACGACATTCGGATTCAGAACAACACGTTCCACCTGGTTGCCTACACGAGCGTCAACTACAGCGCTATCTACATCAACCCGACTGGTATTCGGGTGACTCAGATTCAGATCATCTCCAACTTCTTCGACAACTGTGGGACCTCGGGCGCAGCCGTTGGGCAGATCCGCCTCGGCAGCTCAACCGGTGACATGGGCATCTCCGATGTGGATATCAGTGGGAACATGCTTACCGGTGGCAACGGCCACGGTATCCACCTCGACATTGAAGACCCCATCCTATCCGAGTTTCAGAACATCTCAATCTGCTCGAACCGGATTGAGACAGAGGCGGACGGCATTCTGGTTGAGTTTGGGACTACGACTACCTCCCCGGATCAGATCAACATCAGCAACAATTCCATCTGGGATTGTGGCGGCTCGGGCATCCTCCTGGACCTTTCGGAGACCGCCAGCCCTGATGGCATCCACGTGAATGGGAACAACATCTGGAGCTGCGGTGATCACGGCATCTACATTTCCCCTTCGACGACTGCCACGGGCCAGCTACGCGGGCTCAGCATCACTGGAAACTCCTGTAGCGACAACACCAACCACGGCATTTTCATTGACGGAGTGAACACCGCCACTCAATTCTCCGTGCGCGGAATGAGCGTGTGCTCCAACGTATGCACCAGCAACGGTGAGGACGGCATTCGATGGCGACACTCAACGAGCTCGGCCAGCGTCAACGCGCAGATGACGGGCATCCTGTTCAACGACAACAACTGCTACGGCAACGGTGAGTACGGCATGTACCTCATCATGCGTGGCCGCGTGATGGAGTTGAGCGTGTGCAACAACACCTTGAACGTGAACTCCAACGGCTTCCGGATCTACACCGGAGTTGCGGGAGAGCAGGATGGAGGCGGATCCCTGGTTTCCACCATCGCGGGGACCATCCCCGGAGGCGTGATCATCAATGGGAACATTGCTCGAGACAATGCCACCGAGGATGTGAACAACAGCATCGACGGTGGACAGCGGGGGACCAACTGGCCACCCGCTCAGGGCGTCATGGTAGGCAACATCGACAGTGATTCTGGCGATGACCAGTGGCCCGATCTCCATGACAACACCTGGACCAATTCCGCCAACAACCTCACCGTTGTTTGATACTGAGGAACACACATGAGTAGCCTGCACTTTCTGATCAGCAAGTTCGACGAGAGCATCGTCCACCCCTTCGTGGGCGACGTGAACTTCTCTGTCACCGGGCTGTTCCTTGTGGACCTGCCTGACGGGTTTGCCATCGACACTCCGGCGACCTATGCCGACCTCAAGACTGCGAAGCAGGCTGAGTTGGTAGCGTTCTACCCGGACTTCCCCAACATCGAGTACAACGAACTCGACAACGCGACGAAGGTGGACGACACCGTCGGTTCGCACCGTGCCGAGGTTGGTGCCTACGAGTGGATGGTGAAGGCTCAGGGCACCAGTGATGGAGAGCTCACTACCAAGGCCGTAGCAATGGGCGGGACGCCCGTGCAGCTTGTGCCATACTTCAGTGTCTACAGCCTGACCTACGCAATGGGACAAGCCAACGACACGCAGGCTCAGTACGTTGAGGAAGCGTCCTCAGCCATCAAGGTTGAAGCTTCTACAGACAACGGCTCCAACTGGGACACCATCACGGACCAGACGGCGTTCACCTCTTCGAACCCGAGCACCAATCTTCGCCTACGGTTCACCAACACGACAGCTCGTGATTTGTACCTCGGGTACTACGCTGTGCTGTGGCGGACCTGAGATCAAAATCAAATCAGATGAGGACACCTAATGGCTGACAATCTCGGCACCGACGTAACCATCGTCCTTGATCCCAAGGACACAGCGTATCAGCTCCTCGTTTGGCAGCGCAACATGCCGCCAACGGACGCAGAGCTGAACCTTGTCGGTCAGATCAACAATGAGGAGCGCGCCAAGAACATCCGCGCGCTCATGCCCTCCGGCTTCATTGGCGCTCCCAACCTGGCCCACCAGGATTGGCACTTCCACACCAGCTTCTCGAACTACCTGTTCTTCGGACGGCAGAAGGAGGTAGTGACCGACACTGCGTCCAACGAGACGGCAGGACTTGAGCCCATCACCTGGGCCAACGTGAACGGCTGGATGATTCCCGTTGTGGGAACCAACGTCAATGAGGAGCTGACCCTCAACGACGACGACTTCCGGAACAAGATCCTCCTCCCCTACGGACCGACCAGCGGCTTTGAGACCAACTTCGTGTTCCTCGAAGTGTGGAAGAAGCTCATCACGGTGAACAGCAGCACTGAAGGGAAGCCCAGCGCAACGGGCATCTACAAGTACGGCAACACCGAGTTCGGAGGCACCAACCTCACCGATGACCTGCTCCGCGCAGACATTGGAGCAGAGACCACCAAGCGCGTTCAGATCCAGTACCGACTCCGCATGGTGGACTCCATTGACGCCGTTTCATTCCCCACCGGGTTTGAGGACACAGCCAACGTCACCGCTCGTGCCAACCTGACGCCCGGAGACGCCCTGACGTTGGCGGGCGCGGCTGATATGGCATTCTACCCCGTGGACGGAGACGAAGGCTTGTGGCGGGCCGGAGACGGCGACCCCACCAACGGCCTTGTGAGCGTTGACGGCTACACCTACGCGATTCCAGTGTGCATGGTGCGACGCAGGAACCGGGGCGGTTGGGGCATCAGCACCATCAACGGCGGCGTAGCTCGCACATCACCCCCGACCGGGTACGTTGAAGGAGATCCCGTCAACGGCTGCCCCCTGACATCGGGTGAGCTTTCCGCTGCTCCCGTCTCGGACCGACCGGACGGCATGTTCTCGGACTTCGTGACCTCTGACGACGTCATTGACCTCCGAGCACACGTTCAGCCCGGCGCGCATGACTACGACTCCATCCTGATGGAGAACCTTCAGAGCCTGTTCAGCAACTTCCTTCAGACCACTCCGAAGTTCACGACCGTTGGCGGCAGCCAGTTCGGCACCTCCTACCTCGTGACTGACGAGCTGAACAACACGGGCACGGACAACGCTTCCACCATCCTGATTGGCGAGCCCGACGGCACCCGCCGCCTGTTCACTGACGTGCCTATGTACCAGGGCCGGAACCTGAACATCACCGCTGCAGCCTCCAAGGAAGCAACGAGCCCCTCGTTCGGTGTGGACCCCAGCAAGTGGATGCCCGGCGACATCATCTCGATCACACACCCCGACAGCCTCAACGGTGAGGACTACCCTTCCCAGATGCTGACGGGTGAGATTGAGTTGACCTACCTCGGACATGAGCCCGTAGCGGCAGGAGCGGTTGCCTCCTCTACTTCGAGTACGCTGGTGAGCACGGGATCCTTCACCACCTTCTCTGCTGACTCTGACCAGTGGGCAGGATGGGCCGTAGAGATCACAAGCGGATTGGGACAGGGGCAGCAGCGCACCATCACCCTGATCGACAGCGCGAACCAGATCAGCGTCGACCCGGTGTGGGGAACCAACCCAGACACGACGTCGAACTTCATCATTCGACCCCCCGTGTTTGTTGGTACGGCTGTGGCAACCACGACAGAGATGCTCGTGACTCTTACCAGCATCAACGGTGAGACCTCTTCTTCCTCCTCGACGCTTCAGACTGCCAACCTACAGCTCGACCTGTGGATTGACTTCTTGATGCACTACCCAGCCGGACAGGGCCTCTCCGTGATCCCGCGCAAGGTGCATCAGATCAACTACACCAACCCCACCAGCTCCGTGCTGACACGGTTGGCGAGCACCTCAGGTATCAACTACCTCGACGTGCGCAGCTTGGCTGAGAGCCCCGACTTCGCCAACCCCGCCGCATCCAGCGCTGCCTGGGTTGAGGCAGAGGCATACTTCGACGAGAGCTCCAAGACCGCCGTAGTACAGCCCTTCCAGAGGGTGAACGTAGCTCTTGTACCCCGAGAGAACGCTACCTTCTCCCCGACACACGCCTTCTACAGCCTGTTTGACACACGGTACTGCCTCGAGGTACCCAAGGCGTACCTCCCGAGTCTTGGCTCCCATGCGATCCCCATTGTGGCTGCCTCTACTGGCGTGTTCCACACGGGCCTGCACGTTTGGGCCATTGACGAATCAGATGCCTCCTCGGAAGTGGTGCTCAACCTACTTGGGCGCTCCGACTTCGACGACGACACCTTCGTAGGGAACAGCGTACTCGCCAGGGAAGACAGCATCGCCTACGAGGCCCTTGACTCCGGCACCCCGGACAAGATTGGCTGCAAGGTGAACACCGTCACAGGAGGCATCGAGCTTCCTCAGTACATCGGACTGGGACGGGTGATTGGCATCTTCGAGGCGAGTGACTTTGACACCAACAGCATCGCGGGTACCAACCTCCTCAATGCCAGCATTGAGACCTCGAACATCGACCCGAACATCTGGATTGGACGCACCGGGACCAACCTGGACGTGACCTTCACGATCCTCCCCGGCGCAATCACTGGATACGCGGCAGCGACCGAGTACGTGGTGGTAGCGAACCTGTTTGGCTTCCGAGAAGGGTTCATCACCTCGAACGGCATCCTTGCCGCACACGAACAGGTGACTGGAGTGGATGAGACTGTGACGTTGAGTGTTGTGGTGCCACAGGCACTGCCCGCAAGCGCCATTGCTCAGATCACCTACACCCGCGTCCCATACCAGGGAAGCATCTACGACAGGTACGAGCCCTTTGGCTCCACGACACCCGAGCCGTTCAACAATCGCGGCCTCGTGAGCCCCACCGATCTCACGGACCTGGACACCGCACTGACCGGCTACGATCTGGGGACGCCCTTCCACTACGAGGTACTCGCCACCGCTGAGTTCTTCACCTCCCTGGGCACCGCACGGTTCAGTGGGCTTGCGGGCGGGCGGTACTATGACCAGAGGAACATCGGGAACAGCATCCCGGCAGACGCACCTCGGCATGAGACCCTCCCCCTGAGTGACGTATCCCCTGACCGGGCTGGATTCATCACCCGACTCCCCCTTGGCGCACGCTACCGCGATGCCGACTTCGTAGGTGAGGATCTCGAATCCGGCTCCGGAGGAGGCAGCTTCTTCTTCATCGGTGGGCAAGGCAGCAACCCCAGTAGTGAGATTCAGGACAGCACCCGCGCCTCCGACGCTTTGGGTGCGGGTTCTATGATCACCCTCAGCCAGGGCAACATCTCCACCAGCACTCTGACTCAGTTCCGAGTGACTCGAGGAGGTGCCGGGTACAACCAGGCCGGAGACTTCTCCGGAGGCTCTTTGGAAACTGGCAACAGGGACATCAAGGTGGGGTTCCGTGGGCTCTACTGCACCGCGATGTTGGTGAGGAACTTCAAGGAAGAAGCGCCCTCGAACTTTGCACTGCCTGAGCACGTCACCACCAACCCGAAGGTACTCAAGGGACGTGGAGGCGAGCTCCAGATGGTGATTCTCACCTCAGTTGTGAACCCAGTGTTCAACGTACAGAACCTCTACCGGGAACAGCGCGCGGTAGCCCACATCAGCTCCGCAGGTGTGGGTGAGGGAGCCTCTGCTATCGACCGGTACCGCTGCATCGGACGGCCCCTGACCCACCAGCCCCTCCTCGTACCCTTCATGGAAGACGATACTCAGGTGGTGGTGCCATCTGCTACGGCGCGGGTTGGGATGCCCAACCTCTACGAGGTGTACCCACGCGTCATGTCTGTAGGGGACGCCATGACCGTTTCGGGCGTCAACCTCGCTCCCGTTAAGGCAGCGGACAAGGGCAACGGCGTCGAGTACTTCATCCGATCCCGCGCGGCTGGAGCCACCGCTGACTGGATCCAGCTTGACCAGTGGATTGTGGACTACACTGACACCCAGGTGGTGTTCCGCAACATCGGATCTCTTGGGGCCTTTGACCTCATGGCCCGAGCAGGTGACGGTAAGGTATCCATCCTCGAAGACGCCTTCTCAGTAGGCACCACGCAGCCCGGCGTCTTTGAAGTGAGCTTCCTTGACAACTTCATGTCATACCCGGTGGGCAAGTTCCCCGTACAAGCCCTGAGCGCATCCGAAGGCTGGAGCACGAACCACCCACGAGCCTTCAGGGTATCTGACGCAGAATCCTTCATTGGGGATCGCAGCGGGTTGTTCACGGGAACCGGACGGGTTGGTACAGACACCGCGTTCCGAGAGATCAGCTCTTCGGCGGGCGAGTTCGGTACGGATCTTGTGAACCTGCAGTTCAGCTTCAAGCTGCTCAGCTCCACAATCCCGACCGGAAACACCTTTGACCTCAAGTACCAGAGCAGGCAGGGAAGCACCTACAACGACCTGATCAGCGTAACGTTCAACCCTGCGACGAGCTTCTACACCATCACCGTCCACAACGAGCTGACTGGCACGGGTGATGTGACCATCCTCACCACGACGGTGCTGGATACTGAGTGGCACCGCGTTGGAATCCTGGTATCTGCGGGAGGTACAACTTCCGTGAGCTGGGACCTGACTACAGTGGGCACTGGCACCTTTTCCGGTACTACCATCACCTCAGGAGATGTTGTAGGGCGCTTTGTTATCGACAACACGGGCTCGGCAGCCAATACTGCCGTGAGCTGTTACGTCGACAGGCTCTACGCAACCAAGGTGTAGGAGACGCTAAGTGACTGAACTCATTCCGATCAGCATTGAATCCATCTACAAGGTGAAGGGCAACTTCGTTGCGCTCCCGAAGCGGATGGCCCTCTGCACCCCTGACTTCATCAGCTCCATTCGAAACATCGAAGATGATGTGAGGGTGGCGGGCGGCAAGTTGAGGCTCTCGGACCTGTTCCGATCCTACGACATGCAGCTCAAGGCTCACATGGACTACAAGACGGGCCGAAAGAGGAGCTACTCTCCACCGCCCGGATCAAGTTTCCATGAGGCTGGCCGAGCAATGGACGTTGACCTTGGGGCACTCCGACCCTTGGGTGACAACTTCCTTGAGGTGTTCTGGGGTATCGCCGCACGCTACAACGTGGTGCCGATCATCTCTGAGCCCAACTCCCGCAAGAGCGAGGCCTGGCACTTCGAGTGTCGTGGGGAGTTCCAGAACGTCCGACGCCTTGAAGGCTACAAGATGGCGGTACGTGCAGCCATCCTGGACATCGGCGTTGACATTCGAGAAGTGAAGGACGATGAGGCCGCGTGGGTGCAGGGCCAGATCCTCGCCTACGGAATTGACATCGGTACTATCGACGGCATTGTCGGTAGGAACACCAAGGCAGCCATCACGCAGATCAAGCAGGCAAACGGATGGGTATCTGCTACCCGTGACCCGGATGCACTGGAGATGATCGACAGTTGGCTTGTATCCTTCTTGAAGGCAAACGGCGCGTCCGTCCCAAACACATAGACACCAACACGACAACCCTATTCTGTAGGTAAATCTCATGGACTTTATCCACTGGGATCTGTTCGGTGTGCCCTGGCTTGGAACCGGCCTGGTTTCCGCACTCATCCTTCTTGTAGTACTCGCCGTGGTCTTCGCGGTGAAGAAGACACGTCAACAGTTGTCAGCTCCCCGAGCGACAACTTCTCGCGCCCCGGTCATCACCGCGCGTCGAGAGTCACCGCTCCATTTCGACGACCACAACGACATCGACGGACCCGGTGCGGGTGCTGAACACCGTCCTCGAAAGAGGTTTGACCGCATTGCCCCTCTGTTCTATGAGAAGAGCAAGGACGGCAGGTGGAAGGTCAGCCTTGGACGTGTGAGCTTCTGGCTCACGATGGTGACGTTCCTCACGATGTGTGTGATGGCGATGGTTTCGCTGCGTACCTCTCAGGACGTGAACAGCCCGCTTGCTACGCTGTACCTTGGCGTGCTATCCATGCTGTTCCTGACCAACCTTGGACTGCTGGCTTACAACCTCGGAACCAAGTTCACTGAGCCCATGAAGGCGTTCATTGATTCCTGGAGCAGCAAGAACGCTGGGGGCTTTAGCCTCCCAGGTGGTGGAGGCGGCGGTGGTGGCTACGGAGGCGGCTTTAGTGGCGGTGGTGGGGCACCGGGGCGGGACGTACCGTTCGACTTGCCAGACGACGCCATGGAGCCCGTAGACGAGCGTACCGATCCCGGCATGGTGATTGGAGAGACGCAGCCTACCGTTGGTGATGCTCCTCCTTGGGGCGATACTCCGTAGCGTCGGTTCATAATCGTTTTGTGGCGGGGGAGGGGTAGAACCTTCCCCCGCAGAGGTCTGGCACTATGGCTCTTCGATTTGCTCGTGATGAGATGCTTTTCTTTCGCACGGACCCGGCTCAGCCTGGGTCTAAGAAGGGAATGTCTTTCCGTAACGACAGCGACCTCGACACGGTCGCAGAACTTGAGAGCGCCGTTGACGACCTCTCCGCTGCCCTCGATGGTGCATCAGGCTCAGGCTTTGAAGAGAAGCAGAAGCGCAGCCTGATTGCCGTTTCCAACGCTGACTCCTACGACGATGCGAAGATGGAGTGGGCGCTGAAGAAGCAGTGGGCAGAGAGCAACGGCAAGTGCGAGCTCTGTGGACACAACCCGATCGTCTACCACTTCCAGATCGAGAACAAGCTCAACCATCACACGATGGTTCTGGGCTCCTCTTGCATCCTGACCTACGTGGTCCTCAGCGGGTTCACCAAGCAGGAACTGAACATCTACCTCAACAGGTTGCGTGCCCGGTTGCAGGACAGGCGCTTCGATGCCGTTGATGCCACCACCCTTGACGTGTGGGACCGACAGGACGCCATCTTCGCCTCGCTGAAGACCCTTCAGGCTGACCTCCCCAACGGATTCGACATTGGCGAGTTCCAGGCGAAGCTCGCTACCTTCCGCCGCGTGGCGGGGTTCCAGCTCTCTGACTCCTTCGCCAAGTGGGTACGGAACGTGAGCGTCATGCGCCGCGTGATGGAAGACACCTACAGGACTACGTTGGTGAAGGAAATCCCCGACAAGATTCGTAGGAAGCAGAAGATCGACCGGGTGAAGGTGAGCGACGAGAAGAAGCTTCAGCTCTTCGTTGAGTACGAGACGCAGCTCCGACTGCTCTTGCAGTACGGCACGCCTACGCAGGCATACGACCTCATCCTCCGTGAGTACCGCAACTTCATTCAGGGCCAGATTGATGACCTTGAGGACAAGCAAAGCGACGTGGAAGGGGATGTGATCTCCCACTTCGCCACCATGAAGAAGGAAGTGGGAAACCGTACCCGCCTCAAGGGGTACATCGACGAGTGGAAGGAAGCAACGATCCACATCGTAGATGAGCAGTACAGCGACTACGAGGCACGGCTGACCAACATCGACGCCATGCTCACCAACAGTGGAGGCCGCAGGCACAACCTGACCGCGCCAAGCACTGACGCCAACGTGTTCATCCGGCAGTGGACCTATGGAGACTGGATCAGCCGAAACCCCGGACACGCTCAGCTCTACAACATGCTCAAGTGCTCAAGCTGGGATTACCGCCCCGCGAGCTCGTGGAGCAGCTCAGTTCCACCCGACCACCCCATCCGCAAGGTGACCACGATCTCCTCGGTGGATTTGAAGGCCGCTGTGTTCAGCACCATCGACGCGGGTGACATCAAGCTCTCCGACCTCACGCGCCTCGGCCTCTCCGCCACCTACCAGCGATGCAGCGTCCCCGCCGAAGCATTGGTACGGAACGGTGACCTTCTGAACCGCCTCATGGGTAGCTCAGACGCCTTCCGTGACGCCATTGCAGACGCCCGCGCGGCACAGCAGCAGCAGACCAAGGCAGACGACGACGCTGCCAAGCTGGAAGCCAAGCGTGCAGCCGCAGCCGAGCAGCAGGATATCCGCGACCTTCAGGAGTACAAGGACCTGGTTGCGGAAGCTGACCGCCTGAAGGACCCAAGCGCCCAGCGCGAGGTACAGTTCGTAGAGGACATGCAGCGCCGGTACAAGAGGATCAAGGACCTCAGCCCCGGACAGCTCCGTTGGCTCCGAGGCATCAGCTCCCGTAGTGTGGTACCGACTGCTCCCGCCTCTGCTTCGAGCGCCGCTCCCGTAGCCGCGCCTGGCAGCTTCACGAAGACGCCCACCAACGGACGCATGACACTCGATGAGTTCTTCACCTCCTGCACGCAGACGATGCGGGCGGGTAGCGAGGCAGGGTTCATCAACAGCCTTGTGAAGCGCCGCCGTGTGAAGAACTGGGACGACCTCAGCGACCGACAGAAGAAGTGGCTGACCGACATCTACACTCGTGGCAACAAGCGAGACATGCCAACAGACATCCGACGCCGATAGGGGGCAAGATGCCCGAGACTACTGAGCCGACCTTTGGTGACATCACCAAGCTCTTCTTCCAGAACCTCCTCAACGGTTTCAAGACCGTTCTGACCTGGCTGGTTCGTTACCCCGTAGCGTTGGTGCTTGCGATCTTCGTGGTTGTAGGCGGCTTCATGCTGCTCAAGTCGGGTATCGACATCAACATCGGCGGCATCCTCAAGTACCTGTTCGGACGTCCCAAAGGCTCCGAGAGTGTGGTAGCGGCTGCCAACACCGTCTCCGACAAGCGCGTTCGTGAGGATGGCAGCGAGATCCCTGTCGGTGAAGCAGACGACAACGGGTGGACGCAGTGGGAAACACGCGAGTGGACCACGCCCACCAACCCCTTCCGTGACAAGGGAACCATCACAGTGACCACCGCTGAGGGGAAGGACCACGAAGTGCAGCTCCCCACGGGAATTCAGGACACGGATGTTGAGAGTGTGATTGAGGTACGCCCGCAGGTGTACGTGGTGAAGACCAATAGTGAGTCCAAGCACTCAGCGCGGGACCTACTGAACGGACTGCCTACTCCGAGGGCTTGATCCCTCGAGAAACTTCCCAATCGCCATCTACGACGGTAAGCTGTACCACATGAGACTACTGCTTGTTGCTCTACTGACCCTCCTCTCTGTGCCTGCTTTGGCGCAAGAGCCGCTCCCGGTGGATTGCCCCGAAGGCTACGTGTGCCTCACGGATGAGCAGTACGCCGACGTGCATGACAAGCTCGAGGAGTTTGCCGTCATTGAGGAAGGCACCCCAACAATCACATTCAGCGAGCCCGTAGTGATCACTACGGATGAACGCTACCGAGTGTACAGCAACGGCACGGGCGCGCAGCTCATTCCGGGCCTGTTGACTTGGGGCACGCTCAGCGCAGAGCTTGAGCTTGGTGTTGATGTAGATGTGCGGAGGAAGGAGCCGCCCCAGGGAGGCTTCCGCGCGCGACCCAAGCTTCAGCTCAGTTGGCTGGTTCTTGAGAGTCCTCACATTGTAGAAGACCCGATGCGTCTGTTTGACCTGGGCGTATCGCTGGACTTCCTCTACTTCCGCAAGTTCAATGTCAATGCGTACGTCGGCGCACGCAGCTTCGGAGCTGGTGTGGGCTTTGACGTCTTCCGTAACAGCGGTATCGAAATCGATGCGAGGTGGACTTGGCCGTTCAAGTTGGGAGAGGCAGAGATCACGCCCCCGGTGTTCACACCGTCCCTCGGCTGGTACTTCGCGTTCTAATACAGACCCTCAAGGAGACAAACGAGTTGTAAGGTACTCGTGCGCCATAGGTGCGCGCGATTAGACACAAGAGCGTAGACCACTGAACCAGGAGTTTGGAGTGAAGCGAACCTACGTCCTCGACACCAACGTTCTGCTATACGACCACACGGCACTCAGCCGCTTCGAAGAGAACGATCTTGTAATCCCCATGACGGTGATTGAAGAGATCGATACCTTCAAGAAGGACATGAGTGAGATTGGGTACGCCGCAAGGTATGTATCCCGTTTCCTCGATGGACTTCGCGAGCAGGGATCCCTCAGGGAAGGCGTCGACCTCCCAGGAGGCGGCACCCTGCGCGTAGCGTTCACTGACGACCCATTGGCTGAGAGCAGCAACGACAATCAGATCATCCGTGTAGCCCAGGACCTCCGCAAGGACGACGACAACGTCATTCTCGTGAGCCGGGACACCAACATGAGGATCAAGGGTGACGCCATTGGCGTGACCTCGGAGGATTACCAGACTGCCGGAGTAGGCGTCGAGAGTGATGGCCTCTACACTGGCTTCGCTGAAGTGCATGTAGACACCGCCACCGTCGACCGTCTGTTCCGCGACTGTTTCCTTCCCAACGACTTTGAGGGGTTGGTTGAGAACCAGTTTGTGCTGGTGAAGAACGGGAAGCAGAGCGGCCTCGCTCAGCTTCAGGATGATGAGCTACACCTCCTGCCCAAGAACGATGAAGGTGTGTGGGGCATTCACCCGCGCAACAAGGAGCAGCTCTTCGCTCTCCACCTCCTGATGAATCCCGACATCAACCTCGTGACCATCAGCGGCATCGCTGGTACAGGCAAGACGCTACTTGCTCTGGCCGCAGGAATGGCGCTCACGGCTGACGCGCACAAGTACCGCAAGGTGCTGGTGAGTAGGCCCATCTTCCCCATGGGCAAGGACCTCGGCTACCTGCCGGGCACCATCGAAGAGAAGCTGAATCCCTGGATGAAGCCGATCTTCGACAACCTTGAGCTGATGGTTGGATCCACCAAGAAGGACGCCAATGGGCGCGGTGGCAAGAACTACCAGTACCTGCTTGACACCGGGGTGGTTGAGGTAGAGCCTCTGACCTACATCCGAGGCCGCTCGATCCCCAACCAGTTCATGATCATCGACGAGGCTCAGAACCTCACACCTCACGAGGTGAAGACGATCCTCACGCGCGCTGGCGAAGGGACCAAGATTGTGCTCACGGGTGACCCGGCACAGATCGACAATCCCTACGTTGACAGCCTGAGCAACGGATTGACGTACGTCATTGAGCGGTTCAAGGGACATGCCATGGCAGGACACGTGACGCTCACCAAGGGTGAACGTAGTGCTCTGGCGGCTTTGGCGGCAGAACTGCTCTGAGTTTTCTCAATGGTACTCCGTTGGATATACAACACGGAGTACCATTTGAGTTTCAGCGCAGTTGACAGTGTAGAAGAGGCAGCGAATCTCATCACCGGGAAGGAATGGGTACAGACCCCACCCTCCCCGAAGCCGTTTTCCCAACAGAACTACACCAGCATCTTCTGCGATGACGCGCCTGGCGTCCGGCACGAGATCTGTCACTGGCTCGTAGCGACGGAGGAGGAACGGGCACACCCGAACCTCCTCCTTCCAGCGGGTGCTGACCGGGTACCCTTCAATCGAGGGCCTCGGTTGGCTCTGCTGCGCGAGATTGAAGCCATTGTCCTGGAATCGACCGTGCTGGGGATGGGATCTCCAGAGGCCGCAGAGCTTCGCTCCGTGTACGATCGCCTGGCGGGAAACTACTCCGACATCCTCATGCCCGGCTACGACGCGTTTGTGCAGCAGGTACAGGATCGAGTTTCACCGGAGCACATGACAATCCTTCGGAGCTTGCGGCGACTTCCCTGGGAGGATGGCGGCGGTTACGAGGATTGAGATTCCCCCTGCAGAATCGCGACTGAGGCCAAAATGCTCCCGTTCAGGGGAGCATGGCTCCACCACCGAAAGTAGTTCTACCCCAACCGCCGCGCCCGAAGGCATACCCGTCGCTTCTGAAGCTTCGGGGCCAAACGGGCGTCAAGCTGAAGGGGAATCGATTCATCAAGGACTGGGTAGACTTCAGGTACTACCAAGTCATCGGCATCATGCACATGCTCAAGATGAGCCGCATGGTACTGGGGGATGGAACCGGTCTCGGCAAGACCATTGAGGTGATCGGCGCGTACTCGTACCTTCTGGAGAAGGACCCGACGCTCAAGATGATCGTGATCGCACCCAAGTCCGCTACGGCGCAGTGGGTGGATGAGTTTGAGAAGTTCACGGATGGCATCGACTGCCGCCGCCTTGAGAACTTCGGCAAGGCCAGCCGGGTCAAGCAGTACGAGGACTTCTGGAACGACCCCACCGCCAACGTCCTTGTGATGCACTACCACTTCTACAGGGAAGACTACCGGCTCTACGAGCACCACATCAACGCCAACGGCAACTTCATGCTCGTCATGGACGAGGTGACGGCGTGCAAGACCTACACGAGCAAGACCCACAAGGTAGCTCGGATGGTATCGGACAAGGCCCGGCGCGTGTACGGGCTGACCGCCACCCTGCTCAAGAACAGCCTGCTCGAGGGCTACGGCATCTTCAAGGTGGTCTACCCGCCCCTCTTCCAGGGCATCACGAAGTTCAAGCTCCACTATTGCATTGAGAAGAAGCGGGACATCGGCGGACGCAAGATCCCGATGGTCGTGGGCTACAAGAACGTCGACCATTTCCGCGACATGATCGACCCCTTCTTCCTTGGGCGCAACAAGTACGACGTGTCGACCGAGTTGCCTGACCTGGTGACCAAGGAAATCCCGTGCGGCATGAGCCCAGGCCAGTGGGACCTCTACACCCAGGCTCTGGGCGACGTACTGACCGTCGTAGCTGCGGACACCGGGGAAGAGGTTGAGAAGGAGATGACGCCGCTGACCCGCATCGGGTACTTCCAGCAGATCGTCAACCACCCTGAATGTATCGGTATGCCGGGCACCTCCGAGAAGGAGAAGGAGCTCTACCGACTGCTCAACGACGAGCTCAAGGGCGAGAAGGTGATCATCTTCAGCCGCTACAAGAAGATGATCAACATCCTACAGCGCGAGTTGCAGCACCAAGACTACAACACCGCCCGGATCACCGGAGACGAGAACGAGCATCAGCGCACACTGAACAAGCTCATGTTCACGGAAGACCACGCCGCTCTCAAGCGTTTCCTCACCAAGACGGTTGGACCAGGGGCCGATGAGCGTACCAAGCGCGAAGTAATGCGGACGTGCCGCTCTCAGCTTCGAGGCATACGTGACAAGCAGTGGCCGAACGTCATTCTGCTGACACCGGCTGGAACCGAGGCTCTCAACCTTCAAGCTGCGTCCGCCTTTGTGTTCTACGACATCCCGTGGAGCCCCGGTGACTACGACCAGCTACTCGGACGGATGATCCGCATTGGCTCGGTGCATGAGACCGTCGTAGCCTTCCACCTCATGTGCAAGGGCACCATTGACGACTACGTGCTCGCCGCCGTGAAGAAGAAGAGCAAGGTGATCAAGCAAGTGCTTGGAGAGCAGACCAAGGGCGCGCTCCAGTTTGACACCTCGTCAAACCTCAAGGACCTCATGAACAGCATTCGAGCGGACGCTGAAAGGCTCCGTGCGGGCGGCAAGAAGAAGTTCAAGGCGAGTACGACTTGATGAACACTATCCAAGTTCGCCGTGTCACGGGTGGTCGAACGGTTGAATGGCCTGTGACCAACCCCACCCAACCGGAGGAATAATGCCCGCAGATGCCAACTGCAAACGCTGTGGCGGCACGGGGCACATCTTCGTGGACAGCCTGAACGCGAAGAGATGCATCTGCCTGCAGCGGAGCCTCTATGCCCGCAAGCTCGGAATGCATCTGTACCGTGTGCCTCCCGCGAAGAACAGCTCCCTGCTCAAGAAGCTCAAGACCAACACGTTCCTCGTGGTGGACGATGACGATATCAACCCCCACCTCAAGTCAGCGTTCATCAAGCTCGGCCTGAACGCCCGCTGGGCCTACGTCACTGACACCGACGTGTTGCAAGCCTTCCTGGGCAACCCCAACTCCATCAGCGCCCAGAACGTTGCCGAGATCGCTGAGTACCCCTTCTTGGTGCTACGCCTCGGAGTGCAGGGCTACAAGAACATCGCCCTCTCCGGAGTGATCTGCGAGCTGCTCATGCTCCGGCTAATCAGCTTCCGCACCACCTGGATCGTTAGCCCACGCCCACTCACTGAGCAGTGCCTTGAGTGGAGCGATGAACTGGACAACCTGTTGCGCCGGAATTTCGAGAGCAACGGGTGGAAGCGCAAGAAGGATGAGGCCCACAGGCCCGAGGCACGGGTTGCTGCTATCCGCGCGGAAGTGATCAGGGAGAAGGTGCAGGCCGAGCCTGATTGGGAAGACACGTATGACCCCGACGACGACCCGGACTACGAGCCTGAGAAGGACCTTGCGGAGTTCACCTCCAAGCGTACCCGGAACGGTGAAGACGGGAAGGGTGGCGGCGGTGACCGTAGCCACAACTCGCGCACCAACAACATCATCAAAGATTTCAAGCTGTAGGCCCACATGAAGCGCATCCTCCACTCCCTCATTGACTATGCCGATGGTACGTCCCAAGAGAACCTGCGTTCGAACTACTTTCAGTTCGTTGAGAGCGGGATCGAGTTCCTACGGGAGCAGGACGAAGACATCTACCGGTACGTGCAAGACTTTTTCGGCGAGAGCCGTGAGAGCGAGCTGCCCTCCAACCAATCCGTGATTGACTACTTCGAGGCTGAGGGGAGACCCGATGTGTCGGAGCGTCTTGCGGAGATTCGGGAGGGCTCAGGCTACATCCGCTCCAACTTCAGACGGTTGTGCAAGACGCTCTACGCAGAGCAGAAGCAGCGCAAGCTCGACAGCCTGCTCCGTGAGACCGCCGTCATCAAGAGCAGCGGCATGAGGTTCGAGAAACGCGGCCCCTTGAAGAAGGGCGTGCGTGACGCGGTTGAGCACTTCATTGCTGGGGCCGACGAGCTACTCACCGTAGAGAGCAACGGCAAGCTCAAGGGCAACATCGTTGAGGACGGCGACGAGGTACTTCAGGAGTACGAGCTCCAGAAGACCAACCCGAAGATCGGACGGCTCATGGGCCTCAGCAACATCGACCACATCACCAAGGGACTACGTCCTGGCGAGCTGATGTTGATGCTGGGGTTCGTTGGAGAGCTCAAGACCACGCTGGCCCTCAACTACGCCTACAACACCGCCATCCACTACGGATGGAACTGCATGTACTTCAGCCTCGAGATGAAGTACGAGCAGGTACGGCGCATCCTCTACTGCATCCACTCCACCCACGACAAGTTCCGGACACGCTCCGGCAACGCCCGCTACATCGACTACGGACGGCTCCGTGATGGTGAGCTGACTGGAGAGGAAGAGGCTCTGCTACGCGACGTGGCGGCTGACTTTGAGGACCGGATGTCGCAGGACTACGGACGCATCATCGTTGAGCGCCCCGCTGGCGAGATCACCGTGCCCGAAATGAAGCTGAAGGCTGAAGTGGAGCACCGCAAGGCTGAACTCGGATTGATCATCGCAGATCACGCCGGACTCATTGAGAACTCGACGGGCCGCTCGGTGAACAACTTCGCCATGGCTATGAACTACGTGATGAAGGACCTCAGCCTGCTGGCGCTGAACTTCAACGACGGCGAGGGTATCCCGGTGTGTACTCCCTTCCAGGCCAACCGTAACGGTTGGAAGGAAGCCTGCAAGAACCAGGGGCACTACAAGCTCGACGCTCTCTCGTGGGCAAACGAGGCAGAACGTAGCGCCAGCCTGATCACCTACACCTTCCTCGGGGACACGACTGAACTTCGAGATAACAACGAAGTGAAGATTGGTTGTCTAAAGAACAGAGACGGCAACCACTTCAAGCCATTCACCGCTTCAGTTCACTTCCAATCGCGCCGAATCCGGAACCCCGTGGACTCAGAAGATGATGATGGCAACATCCTCGACGAGCTCGGCATCGGGGACTCACTGGTAAACGAGTAGGACCCACATGGCACCCGTAACAGCACATCTGAGAATGTTGAGAGTCTACGACAGACTCATCATCCACGGCAAAAGGCTCGTAGTGGGGACGGATTACTCCGACCCCTGCACCTACATGGGTCACGAAGCTCTTCTCGGCTGGCTCAGCCTCTATACCGACGACAGCTCGGTGCAAGACGCGAGCTACCATTGGGATAGCGCATCGCTCGGCCACTTGAACCACATCATGAAGTGCAAGCACTGCATGAGTCGCGTGTTCTCCATCCCCTCCGTCGAGGTACAAGAGCAGGTAGTACCGATCCTCCTTCGCGCGGTTGCTTGAATGCTTCTGTCCCGCGAGGACTTCTTCCGGCACCGCATTGACCGGGTGAAGGAGACCGCATCGCTCCACTCAGCGATGATTGAGTACGGTGCTGAGCCCAGGTTCGAGGACCGCTCTGCTCAGATGCGCTGCTGCTTCAGCACCAGCCACGCCAAGTCAGGCAAAGACCTCAAGCCGTCTGCTCGGTACTACCCGGCAGGCGAGAGGGACGACTACGAGACCTACTACTGCTGGGTCTGTACTGAACGCCCCTTGGACGTGATCGGCTTCATCCAGCGTGCGCGTGAAGCCAGCTTCGTTGAGTCCCTCCGGTACCTCGAGCAACAGTACCGAATCAGGTACGATGATATCGAACTCGCGGCTGATGTAGCTGACGAGCTCAAGGGCATATCAAACCGCGTTGTTGCGGTGGACCCCAAGAGACAGTTCGCCGTCTGCGAGGCAATGCTCCGCACCAATCGGACATCGATTGGCCTGAAGAGGTTCGTTCGTGTGTCCTATGTACTTGACAAGATCTATTTCATGTACGACGACGAGAAGCCAGGCCCCACCAACAAGCGCCTCCTACAGTGGATAGGCAAGGTTCGGGACATGCTACCCCCCGAAGAGGACTTCGATGCCGCACGGTAAAATCACGCTACACATCGACATCGACCACGAGGTCGTCGGCAATCTGATTGAAGAGGGTTGCACCACACTCAAGCAGGCTCTCACCCTTGCGGTAGCACGGATGGAAGCCAAGATTGCACGGATGGACGACGTAGACCTCATCAACGTCAACACCTACGACGTGACCCTCTCAGTGGCCTTTGAGGACACCGCCAAGGGTGTCGAGGAAGTACAGCCCTCCAACCGCATCGACCTGCTCTTCAAGGACGATTGACCACACCTCTGAGTTTCCGGACACTGGATGCGTTTCCAGTACAACACGGAGGTTCAGAAGTGCTGAAACATCTACGACGTGCATGGTGCTGGGCTGCCGGAGAGATCTGGGAGAAGGTCAACATCTTCGAAACTTGGCGCGAGCTCAAGAAGCTGCTCAAGAGCCAAGGCCCCCGCTTCTTCGTCTTCGCCGTGGTGTGGGAACTGTTCGAGGACGTGGTGATCCCCATCATCCTCTGGAACGTCGGCCTCCCCGAGCTCATCCCCATCGTGCTGCTCCTACACGGTGAGCCCATCGTGTACCCCATCGCCATCTTCGGCTTCCGCACCTACGACCGGTGCCGTGGACGTGTGCCTTGGGAACCGGACCGCAGCGCCATGAGCACCGGCTACCGGACGGCAGCCAAGATGCTGCTCTACCGCACCCTCGCACTCGGAGTATTTTCCCTTGTGCTTTGGAAGCTCGGACTGAGCCTGTGGCTGCTCACCGGCTACTCGGTGATGATGACCTTCTTCAGCCTGGTGCATGAGCGCCTGTGGCACGACAGCAACTTCGGCATCACCGAGGACGATCAGGTAGAGACCAAGCGCAGCGCCGCCAAGGCCCTGACGTACCGGACAACAAGCGCGGTGGTGATGCTGGGAGTGTTTACCGCCCTACTCGGCTCGGTGCCTTGGGTGCCCGTTCTCACGTACCAGATCACCATGCTCGGCGGCTACTTCGCACTCGAGACCTTCTGGGCGAAGAACACATGGGGCATCAGGAGTACACTCCCGGTGGAGCGTAAGGACTCCTAACCGGCCCTCATTCATCCTCTTCGTAGTACTCATCATCCTCGGCATCGTCAGCTTCGGGATCTTCCGCACCGACGGCAGCCAAGCGCAAGGCGAGATCCTCAATGACGGCCTCGATGGTGCTCTGGAAAGCAAACACCGCGAGGATCACCTGGGCGCATTGATCCAGGCTGAAGCCCTTCGTCTTGATCACCCAATCCTCTACGTCGATCTCTGCCGCGCGAGCGGTGGGGATCTTCGCATTGAAGAAGGCACGACGCTCATCGTCGCCGGGGTACATGAACTCCACCTGGAAGGGGATGCGCCTCATGCGGAGGAAGATCCGGGGCGGGATCATCTTGATGTAGTTGGTGGTCATGATGTAGAAGACGCCGGGGATCTGGTTCCCACCGTCGAGCAGCTCCAACAAGGAAGCCTCCCGGTGCGTCACTACGTCCTCGAACTCTTCCCAGATCACCATGATGCCACGATCCGGCTCAACCGCACGGATGGCGCGCAAGGCGTCCACCAGTAGGTCGACGTTCGTGGTGGCACGGATGACGATCCATCCCTTCCTGATGGCGTCTCCGGTGATCTCGAAGATCGTCACCGACTTGCTTGTCCCCGGCACACCCCACAGCAACATCGCCATCTTCTTCAGAAGGCCCATGCTCTTGAGGCTCTCATCGAACTCCCCTGAAAGGAAGCGAGATGCGAGAGTCTTGGCGCGGAGCGCCTGAGGGTTCGGCAAGGGCACCACCTCGTCTACCTCCATGGTGGCGGGTACGAGATGAATAGCTCCGAACCGCCCCGTAGACAGGGAGTACAGGTTGGCGGGCAGCTTCTCAAAGACCGCACGTCCGTCGTGGAATTCCCAGTGGCCGTCAGGGCTGTGGTGGAACGCAGTGGAATTGGCTTCAGACATTCATTGACCTCCGTGGGTCATGGAACTGATGTGACCTCTGTTTCACGGCTCGAGCCCTAATCCCAGTGTAAAATGGAGCATGAAGTTCAGCATCACGCAACGCTTCTCGGTCTACGACGAGTTCGAGAAGGTACACAAGATAGCACAGGTAGCGTACACCGACGCTCCTGAGTGGGTCGATAGTCTCGTCAGTTTGGTCCTCGTCAATGACATACGCCTCGCCCTTGACAGGTACGCGGTTCCACTGCTGCTTCAGGTGCGCTACTACCCGAAGCAGTGTCTGGACCGAGTCCCGAACAGGCGATGTCATCTCTGGGGGCCGGGCTGCTTTGGCTGGCACGAGAAGAAGTGTCAGGACCTGCGGAACAACGCCTGCGACCTCCTCCGCATAGTGGACGCCAACGACGAGCACTCCCCGGAGCTGACGGAACTCATCAACCTGTGGCGGGATGGATATATTGCGGTCCGCGTGGCAAACAAGAACGGTGGAAGCGAGTGAACCTCGCCGTTTGAGGGCACATGATGAACCTACAAGCAAGGACGCCCCATGGCTCGTGAATGGAAGAAGGGCATTGAAGTCCAATTCGACCCCTTTGGTAATGCCGTAGGCGGGCTCAGTGAAGAGGCCATCCAGCCATGGATGCAGGAGAAGGCCTTCGTACTGATCGACGATCTCGCGGTGCTGACCGAAGTGGTGGATGCTGCTATTGCATCCGGCGCGGTGGTCATCGACCTCGAGACCCAGGGGCTGGATACCCGTGTCTACGGAGGACACCCCTTGGAAGGCGGTAGACCCGTCCACCACATCGTAGGGTTCGCTCTCTGCTACGACGGTGAGGTCGGCTTCTACGCGCCCGTCAGGCACGTTTCCGCTCACGACAGCATCTCCAACCCGGACAACGGAAACCTCCCGTGGAAGCCGGTGGCTGAGCAGATCCAGCGTCTACTCGACAACTGCATCTGCATCTACCACAACGCCACCTTCGACACGGAGATGATGTGGGGCGAGGGCTTCAACGTACCGGAGCAGCCCGACAAGTTCGACGACACGCAGGTCATGGGTTGGCTGGTAGACAGCAACAGGAAGCGGATCGGCCTCAAGTCGCAGAGCAAGGACATTCTCGGTTGGCAGATGATCGAGTTCAAGAGCCTGTTCCCCAAGGGGACCAAGATCCCTCAGTTCGAGGAGCTGCACCCCGAGGAAGCCTACGTGTATGCCTCCGGTGACGGCATCTGCACCTGGCACCTCTGGAACCTCTACAAGGACAACCTCAACCTGAAGGCTCAGGGCACGATCTACAAGATCGAGAAGATGTTGATTGGAGTCTTGCGCCGCATGAGCCGCAACAGGTTCCGCATTGACGTTGACTACCTTCAGGGCTTGGATGACGGACTGAAGCTCGAAGCGGAGCAGATGGAGACCGACATCCGGAAGCTCGTAGGCGACAGCGAGCTCAACATCGGGAGTGCCAAGGCACTCGGTGAGGCCCTGTTCGACAAGCTCAGCGTCCCCAACGCGGGCAAGACACCCAGCGGCGCGCAGTGGAAGACAGACGCGGGCACGCTCGAGGAGTTGGACTCCAAGTACAAGGGCAAGTATCCCGCTCTGACGATGGTGGTGAAGTACCGACAGCTCCTCAAGCTGCGCGGCACCTACCTCAACAACCTCATCAACAACGTCGACCAGTTCAACGACGGCCGCTTCGGCATCATGGCTTGTGGCGCTCCTACTGGGCGGTTTGCTGCTCCCGGTGGACGCTCCGACCAGGGGTACACGGGCGTCAACGCACAGGCGGTACCGAAAGTCAAGAAGGGCAAGCCGAATATCCGCAAGGGGTTCATTGCTCGAGACGGCTTCGTCATTGCCGCGATCGACTTCGCTGGTGTTGAGCTCCGCATTGCGGGCAACCAGAGCGGTGAGTCGAAATGGGTGACCGAGTTCAACCACAACGAGTGCAAGAAGAAGTACGGCGACGACTACGAGATCATCGGCAACAGCCCGCTATGGCATCACTGCCCCTACTGTCACGAGAAGGTAGGGGACATTCACTCCCAGACCAGTGTGGCGGTGTTCGGCACCTCTGAAGAGCCGTACCGTGGCAAGAGCAAGGGCGTCAACTTCGGCATCCTCTACGGAGCCGGTGGCAAGACGCTGGCGCGCAACATTGGCGTCCCCGAGGATGAGGGCTACCGCATCCAGAAGAGCTTCCTCGACAACCTGCCGGGCATCAAGCGGTGGATCAAGAAGCAGCACTCGCAAGCCGCCAAGACCCAGATGGTGAAGACCTCGTTCGGGCGCATCCGGCTGATCCCCGAGATGTTGGAGGACGACAAGCGCCTCCGCTCGTTCGGTGAGCGCACCTCCGTGAACACGGTGGTTCAGGGTACGTCGGCAGACATCACGAAGATCGCGATGGTGATGTGCGACAAGCTGATCGAGAGGAATGGCTGGCGCGAGGACTGCCGCATCCTCCTCACCGTACACGATGAAATCGTGTTCGAGGTGCGGGACAGCATGAAGTTCATCATCATGCCTGAGCTGGGCCTGGTAATGAGCCGCTGCGGACCGAAGGGGTGGAAGATCCCGCTGACCGTGGACATCGAGTGGGGATCGAACTGGGGCGAAGCGAACAACGCATGGAAGCCGCCCGCTCCCGTACTGAAGTGTCTGCGAGAAGGTGTGAAGCCCCTGCACCCCGGAGACCTCTACTTTGACGGACGCACCTACAACGGACCTGACCAGGACCCGACGCCCGCAGGTGAGGCACCACCGACGCCTGCTGCTCCGGAAGTATCCGGAAGCGCACCGGAAGCTTCCACTCCTCCACCTACTCCAGAGAACGTGGAGACGTCAGCGCCCGCACCGGAAGCTTCCGGAAGCGCACCGGAAGCGGAGCCGGAGCCGGTTCAGGAGGTTCCCACTGTTGCATCCGGTGATGAGGTGCTTGAATACGTAGTGTGCGGACCGTACACGAAGAACAAGCTCCGGAAGCTCGAGGCTCTGTTCATCCTGACCGGTTCAGGCACCACGAAGCTCGTACTCAAGAGTGAGACGGGAGCCGTGCTGAACGCCACCCGTGAAATCAGGGTGGACTCACAGTACTTCCAGTACAAGGCGGTTGAATGGGGACTCTAAGAGGCCAGGTTGACTTGATGGGGGAATGCAACCCCGGAAGCAAGGTCAACATCGACGAGTTTGTGGCTGTCGTCTGTACCCAAGGGTGCGTCAACAACCGATGTTTCCGCTCGGGCTACACCGACAACGCCACACAGGCGAAGATCAAGCGACACGAGCACCTCCTTGAGTTCGTAGATCCCGAGGCTGAACAACCACTCAGTCCGCTGTCGAACTACCCGGACGAGATCGTACACCGCGCAGACCCCGACACAGTGGTAGAGCCCTCCGTAAAGGTAGACGCGGCGGTTGATGACCTCGACAAGGCCCAGAAAGCCGCACAGCGCCCGAAGGACCCTTGGTCAGCGCCTACCGCTGCGACCATGCACAAGGAATGGGAGACGCCTGAGCAGGACCCATGGAGTGTGGACTTTTCGGGTGCTATTGACGCGAAGGTGGGCAAGAATGCCACCATCCGCATCCCCGGCAAGAAGAGGAAGTGATGACAGCCACACTCGACCTACTACAGATTGAGACGTTGCTGACACCCCTCGTCATTCCCCTGATCAGAGACCTCTGCGAGGTAGGGCATCCCACACCGGGCAACCGGAAGGGTGCTGGAGTTCGAATCCGGTATCAGACCCACGACGTTGTCTTGACGACAGACCAGTACGAGCTCCTCCGTGTGGAAGTGCTTCAGTACGTTCAAGACCGGCTGGGTTCCGATCCCCGCCTGATGTACACGCTGGGCAAGTGGGAAGTGGAAGCCATCATCAAATCCCGACTCAGAGTGGTGTTCGCAGATGTCTGATGTTCAGAAAGTAGAGCTGACCGTGCCCATCGATGAGACGGAGCTGCTCCGTTTCCTACTGGACCGCTTTGGAGCTGATGAACTGCGCCGCGCGGGTGTGTTCCCTGAGTCATCCGTGATCCGGGGCCTCGACATTGAGCCGGGCGGCAAGTGCTCGTTCCGCGTCTGCGCCGTGTCTGTCAGCGATCCTACTGCCCTCGTGGAACAAATCCACGCCGAGGGAGTGGCTCTTGAAGCAGAAGCAAGCCAGACTGATGGGGAAGGGTTGACGATCGACTACGAAGCTCCTGAGGAATCCGCAGACGGTACGCCGAGAAGCACAACACCATCTTGTCCGGTAGCAGAGCAGACTCTGGTTCGAATTAGAAAGCGAAAAGAAACTCTCTAACTCTCCACGAGGTGAGCGCGTTAGAGGGGAAGCAAGCAACCTGGCCCGGCAAGCAAGCCGGACCGACTTCAGAAGGACAACGACATGAGCGAGCGAAGCATCTACGAGATCCGCATTGGCGACAAGGGCACGGTTACGACCGACCTCAAGACCGAGGGCACCCAGCAGACCCAGGCCTGCGCCAAGATCCTCACCCTCACCCGTTCGTTGGGCCAGGTGACCGGCCACGATGAGCTGCAGGGAACCCCGCAGCCCGTGAACGTCGGCCTCAGCATCCCCGGCGTCAACTGATCCGACTTCGATTCTAACTTCTCCGCGTTTACGAGCGTTAGAGGAGTGGACAACAAGTGCGTAACCCAAGGGGACTTCAAGAGCCCCTAACTCGAGCAAGGACAACACCATGAGCCACAAGATCACCGTTCAGGGCCACTTCGGCAGCGCAGACTCCCTCAAGGACGAGCTCAACGATCGCGGCATCGCGTTCAGCGAGAGCAAGGAGGGTGGCGACACCGTCCTGACCTTCTCCGACCGGAAGTTCAACCGCTACGGCAACGCCCTCAAGCTGAACCTCGACAACCCCTCGGCGTCCTCCATGGACTCGGACATCGCCTACGTTGTGGGCGAGTGGTACCGCAACTCCATGGCCCGCCACGTCCGCTACAACCTCGCGATGCAGGGCCACACGGTTCTCTCCGAGGTGACCGAGCGCGGCGAGATCGTGCTGCAGGTTGCCGTTGGCTGATGCTGCCTCCTGAAGCCGCCTTCGGGCGGCGGACGGAGACCGGTACCAGGACCCCCTCCCCCGTACCCGCAAGGCGCAAGCCAAGCGGGACGGGGTTGGGCCAGTGCAGACAACACATACAATCAACACGGCACGTCGGGTTTCTCCCCCGACAGGAGGGCCTCCAAAATGCCGAAGACAGACAATCCCGAAGTTCGCCAGGTAGTTTCCACCCTGGCTCCTTTCATCTACGTGGTGACTGACGAGCCCGGACGCTTCCTGAAGTGGCTCCACACCGAGTACTCCAGCAAGAAGCGCCACGACTTCCGCGTTTGGAAGCAGAGCCTGGGCCGCAAGACGCTGGCCGAGTACATCGGCTTCTGGGACAACGTGGCGGGTGCCCGACTGGACACCGCGACCAGCGACCCCAACACCTTCCTCGCCGGGCTCCTGACCGAGCCGACCCCCGACGGACGCCTCTACACGGTGATGCTCGGGGCCGAGAAGACGATCCTCAGCGGGCGTGACCCGATGCTGAGCCGCCGCCTCGAGGACCTCGCCGAACAGTGCCAGATGAACCGGCAGGCCTTCAAGAGCCTGATCTTCGTGGGGCACACCCTCCAGATCCCCGCTGGCATGGAGCGCATGTTCCGTGTTGTGTACTTCGACCTCCCGACGGTGGCCGACCACAAGGCGATGCTCGACGGCATCCTCAGCTCCGACCACCTCAGCCGACGGCTGAAGGGGCCTGTGAACACGCAGGATGTGGCTGAGGCCATGGCGGGCATGACCCACTACGAGGCCGAGCAGTGCGCCCTCGCTTCGCTGGCTCAGTTCAAGATGCTGACCGCAGCCCACGTTCGCCTCGCCAAGCGCGAGGTGATCAAGAAGAACCCGCTGCTCGAACTGGTGAACCCCAACCTCACCTTCGAGGACGTGGGCGGCATGGGTGCCCTCAAGAAGTACCTCGACGAGCGCAACGGCTCCTGGCTCCAGGAAGCCAAGGACTACGGACTGCCGCGCTTCAAGGGCGTCATGCAGGTTGGCCTCCCCGGCAACGGCAAGAGCCTCATCTGCAAGGCCATCGCCTCCCGCTACGGACTGCCGCTCATCAAGTTCGACCCCGCACGCCTCTTCGGCGGGCAGGTTGGACAGAGCGAGAGCAACATGCGGCGCGCGCTCAACACGATGGAGAGCATGGCTCCGTGCATCGTGTGGATCGACGAGATTGAGAAGGGCCTCGCGGGTATGCAGAGCAGCTCCTTCAGCGACTCCGGCACCACCGCCCGCGTGATCGGTACCTTCCTCAACTGGATGCAGGAGTGCGAGGACGACGTGATCCTGATGGCAACGGCCAACAACATCACGGAGCTCCCGCCCGAACTGCTCCGGCGCTTCGACGAGATCTTCTTTGTGGGCCTCCCCGAGGAAGCCCAGCGGAAGCAGATTTGGGAGATTCAGATCCGTGCGAAGGGCCGCGACCCGGCTGACTTCGACCTCGACGCCCTCGTGCAGGCCTCGCCCACACGCTCCGGCTCCGAGATCGAAGGTGCGGTTGGCTCCGCGCTCTTCACGGCGTACTCCGACGGGAAGCGCGGACTCAGCACGGAGGACCTTGTGAACGCTGTGCGTGCCAAGCCCAGCCTCCTGGTGACCATGCGCGAGCAGCTCGAAGGAATCATCGAGTGGGTGGGTAAGGACGAGGAGACCGGAGACGGCGTCCGCGCCCGGTTTGCCCACGCGGTTGATTCGGGAGACAGCTTCGAGGTGGAATAGCCCTCCATAAGCCTTTGAGGCCTCCCCGGCAGCCCCTTGAGTTTCACGACTTTGGGGGCTGTCGCTTGTCTGACGGAGCATGGCACATCCGAAGCTTGAACTACTGCTGGGAGTGTGGCAACCACCGCCACAACCACCCAAAGCTCCAACACCACCGGAGCCAAGCTCACGGCTTCGAGGGCAGTCCAACCTCGTAGCCTACTACGACGACGCGGCTGACTTCAGCGGCGGGACCAGCGGTAGCTTCACGGCTGAGGTAGCAGACTACCTCCACGAAGACCAGAGCGTGTGGTCGGGCAACACCGAACAGTCACGGTCTCCCGTCCTGACCAACATCATGGTCCGGAACATCTCCCCTCTGGAGCAGGAGTTCATCACCCACCGCGTCCTCACTGACGAAAGCAGTGAGCGCGTAGTGACCCCGGTCATCACCCGCACCATCCCAGTAGAGATCACCGATGAAGTGCGACGTGACCGAAGCATGGAGGCGATCGACAGAGCACTCAGCCTGGCGCGCTCTATGATGGACAGGGAGCTTGAGGAGGCATACTACGAGCAGCTCACCGCAATCTCCGTCCCCGGCACCTTCAACGAGGCCTGGATGAACATTCGCGACCACGACCGAGCACGCGTCGTAGGCGACCCCGGACTGCTCAACGCCCTGATGGTTCGTGAGGTGCAAGACCTATCGAACCTTGGTACGGGTCTCGATATGTATCGAGGCATTCGCACTGTCTCGCTGGTAGGGTGTCCTGTGACTATAGTGGATGGATTGGGGTGGCTTTGCATGGACGGACCGAGCGTACAAAGCCAGGACCCTGAGCGGCCTGGGGACCCAGCAGTGGTAGGGTTGACCTTCCGCTACGCTTTCATCCTTGATGGGGTGACCGCCGTGGCTTTCTAAGCGAGTTCGAGGTGTAGATTTTAGGTTTCTGCATGATTCCGGTGTCTGAGTGATGTGGTCCAAGGTACGGGCCTGAGTACTTAACAGACAACGAATCTGGAGATTCCAACATGGCACTTACCATGAATACCCTCGTCGCTGACATCGTCGGCTCCACCAACCTCAACGACGCCCAGGTGCGTGAAGCCCTGAAGGGCTTCGTCGGCTCCCTGCAGGGTGAGCTCAACGAAGAGGGAGGCGCTGTGACCGTCACCGGCCTCGGTACCTTCCGCTCCGTCAAGAAGGGCGACCGCCAGGCCCGCAACCCGCGCACGGGTGAGAAGAGCTACGTCGAGCCCTACCTGAAGGTCACCTACAAGAGCTCGAACCTCATGGCCGACAAGGTGAACGGCCGTCGCTGAGAAGTTGAGTTCGCTACTGCGGGCTTGATTTTGGCATTTGATGGAGCGATGGAGGAATACCTGTGCCGCTCGTAATCATCGAAAGCCCGAACAAAATCCGCAAGCTCAGTTCCATCTTGGGCGGGAGTTTCAAGATCATGGCAACCAAGGGCCATGTGATTGATCTTCCGCCCAAGAAGGTCGGAGTCAACACCCGTAGCAAGACCTACGATCCCACCTACGAAGTCATCAGTGGCAAAGGTGGTACGATCAAGGCGATTGTCGATGAGGCCAAGAAGCACGAGATCATCTATCTCGCTCTTGACCCCGACCGTGAAGGCGAGGCTATTGCCGTACACATCGCCTCCAAGCTTCCCAAGCGCGGGAAGACCGTCCACCGCGTCCTGTTCCACTCCATCACGAAGCCTGCCGTACTCGCAGCCATCGCTGATCCGGGTGAGATCGACAACAACCTGTTCGAGGCTCAGCAGGGCAGGCGCGTGATTGACCGCCTTGTCGGCTACCGTGTCAGCCCTATCATGTGGCGTAAGGGCATTGCCGGTGCCTCAGCCGGACGTGTGCAGAGCGTGGCGCTCAAGTACGTTGTCGATAGGGAGAGGGAGATCGAAGCCTTCATCCCTGAGGAGTACTGGCTGATTGACGCAGTGTGCGACGGCTACAAGCCTCGGCTGTACGGCGTCAACAACAAGGCGAAGACCATTCGCACGGCGAAGACCTCTCAAGGCATCCGGCAGCTCATGAACGAGAGCTGCAAGAAGCTCCGTGTGTCGAGCGTGAAGCGTTCAGAGCGTAGGCGCAAGCCCGCCGCTCCCTTCACCACCGCGACCCTTCAGCAGGCCGGGAACAACATGCTCGGCTGGAGCGTCGACAAGACGATGATCACCGCGCAGAAGATCTTCGAAGCGGGCGTCATCACCTACCACCGTACAGACAGCACCTCCATCGACAAGGAGAAGATGGCTGCCATGAGGGACGAGCTTGAGAAGGCTCAAGGCAAGGACCACATCTCCGACTCGGAGAACAAGTACAAGAACAAGAAGGCCAGCCAGGAGGCTCACGAGGCCATTCGCCCCACGGGTGAAGACCCCGGCGCATTGACCGGTGACCAGTTCAGACTGTTCGAGCTCATCCGCAACCGCTACTGGGCATCTCAGATGGCAGACGCCGTCTTCGAGCAGCTCCGGGTTGAGCTTGTGAGCATCGACACCAAGCTGCCCGTCAACTTCAAGCTCAACGGCTCCAAGATGCTGTTCGACGGCTTCCTGAAGGTGTACGGCTCCGGTACGGCGGACGTGATCCTCCCTGACATCAACGAAGGCGACGAGATTCCCTTCACCGACATCGAGCTGGAGCAGAAGTTCACCCAGCCTCCGGGCCGATACAGCGACGCCTCGCTGGTGAAGAAGATGGAGAGCGACGGAGTTGGGCGACCCGCTACCTACGCGTCCACCCTCAAGACGCTCCTGACCCGCAAGTTCGCCGTCAAGGCCGGACGCTCTTTCCAGGCGACAGACCTCGGCAAGATGGTGTTCGACTACATGGTGACCTTCTTCCCGAAGCTGGTTGACCCCACCTTCACCGCTGAGATGGAAGACAAGCTCGATGAAGTGGCTGCCGGAAGCGCCACCTACGTCAGCGTGCTCGAGGAGTGGTACACACCCTTCAAGGCGGACCTCAAGGGAGCCCGCGAGGGTGACGCCAAGTTCCTCTTCCGCACTGAGGACAAGTGCCCAGCGTGCGGCGTCGGGTACATCCTCAAGAAGCCTGAGACCGGTGGTGAAAGCTTCTGGTACACATGCGACCAGTACCCGGACTGCAAGACTACCTGCCTGACTGATGACGCCGGAGTTCTGCTCCGTGACGCCAACGGCCTCCCTCAGATCCACGTCCCTGAGCCACCTCCTGAGGTTGGCGAGGGAGTTGAGATCCCTGAGTGCCCGAAGTGCGAGGCTCCAATGGAGCTCAAGGCGGGTAAGTGGGGCAACTGGTGGGGATGCACCAAGTACAAGGAGACGAAGTGCAAGGGGAAGGCCTCATGGGTTGACCCGAACGTCGAGGTTGTGCCTGACGAGATCTATCCAGGCATCGTGTGTGACAAGTGTGAAGATCCGATGGTCAAGACGACGGGACGCTACGGCGAGTACCTGAAGTGTACTGGCGAAGGCTGCCGTGGTACGCACCCGGTTCCATGTGGCATCTGCCCGAAGTGTGAAGACTTCGTGGTGGAGCGGTACAGCAAGAAAAAGAAGAAGGCCTTCTACGCTTGCAAGAAGTGGAGCGAGCACTGCGACTTCGTGTGCAACGCCATAGGGGACTACAACCCTCTTCCCGAGACGCCTGCGACATAATCCGTTTGTAGACCCGCCTCATCAACGGAGGCCTCATGAACGTTTCAGACCGCATCAGCCATCTCTCCCGACAGGCGAGCAGGTACTCAAAGTCCGACCTGGCTGCGGCCGTCCGAATGGTTTGGGATCTTGCGAACAGGATCAACCACACTGACCCCAGCAACTCGATTGAGTACGTGCAGGGACAGCTCAAGTTTTACCGCCCACACCTCGGCTCGATTGAGAGTTTGAGGGAGCTGCTCGACGCTGCCTCGGAGAAGGTACTCGCCGCTGAAGAGGTGGCAGAGGACCTTCAACGTGCGGGACGCTCTCTGGAAGCTGCTCTTGACCGCGCCAACGACGAACTGGTTGAGCTCAAGAGGGCAATCGACGATCACGAGGCGGATGCCAAAGAAAGGGCGGAATAGTCTCTGAGTGCTGCCGCTCTCGCCTCGTTGTAGAGATGTAAGGGGCTGAGAAGCCCCGAAGACTTTTGCCAGCGCCTGTGAGTGGCCGGTTCGAACCCGGCAAGTGTTATGCACTCTATGGATCAGCGCCTCGAGAGGGGCCTGAGCACCATGGGCGGTTAGATGGGAGCCATGCCAGCCCCCTGTATGCGAAGCGGACTCCCAAGGCAAGGGAGCGAGTGGACTGGCGATCTTTCGACTGGGCACCCCGCTCACACCTTCCCTCCTCCGTGCAAAGAATGGGGTTGGACGTGAGCGGGGTGCCTTCGTCGGTCAGAGACCCTTGATTACAGCCGCACGGAATGTGTAGGCTGGACAGCCCGTTCGCGGCTGGAAAGACTCCGATGATCGTCCCCAAGGAATACCGCTGCCCCTCATGTGGGCACACCTTCATCAAGCGCGGGCTCATCCTGCGCCCCTCATGCCCCAACCCCGTCGAGTACGCAGGAAGAAACGGGAGGCAGGTCGTTGAGCCCTGTGGCACCCGGATGATCTGCTACGGCATCGCTCTCAAGAAGAGGTGATCCGATGCGGTTCCGAATGCCACTGCTGAAGTCGATGTACATCTGCGACACCTGCGGGTTCAGAGTGAGGTGGACCAGACTCCCCCTCCGGAAGAGGTGTACCAACACGTCCATTCAAGACAAGGACGGGAACCTCGCCTGTCCGGGTAGCTACGTGAAGGACGTGTCATAGTCTCTGAGTCCTCCGTACCTGCTCTCGTTGAGTGGGTACGGAGACACCATGCACTACCTCAAAGACCAAAGCGGCAAAGACATCGCGGGCTTCAGTGAAGAGCACCAATGTGTGCAGCGCACCGACGACCCCAAGCGCCGCAAGACCTTCACCCGCATCGAGCAGGCGATTGCCTGGGCCGAGGATCACGTCGGTTGCGGCTTCGGCCTCACCGCTTACACGCTCGAGGTTGTGCGATGAACGGATACATCTATGTGCTGTACCGGCTGACGTCCAAGACGCCCGTCTTCGGCACCATGCGACATGCCAGTGACCTCACCCTGCAAGCCGTCTACTGCAAGATGCGGGACGAAGCAGCAGCAGACGTCACTCCCAACACCAAGGGCTGGGGGTCCGTGCCCAAGAGCACGCCACAGCGCATCGTGGTTCGGGAGGTGTACGAGGACAAGCCTGGCAAACCTCTCAGCCGCACGCTGCTCGGGGAGCTCATCGGCGTCACGAACCTTCAGGCTTAGAACTTGCCCTTCACGTAGAGGTACGGTCCGGAGGTGACGTCCGTACCTCCGGAGGCACCGCGCCCCTTCGTCTTGAGGGCGACGTTGCGCTTGAACTGTCCATTCTGCATCAGGCGGTCAAGGTCCAGCGACATGAGGCCAACCACCTTGCCTGTGTCCCAGGTGCTCGCGTTCTTGAGAGCGTCCTGCTTCCTGAAGAAGTACCGTCCGTAGTCCAGAGCGATGTGGTAGTTGCTGTAGTCAATCTCCACGCCGGGATCGTGCATGTCGGTCCAGTACCTGTGTCCCTCGGGTGGGTCCCTGAAGAACCAGAGTGTCACCTTGTCGCCCTGACGTCGAGGTAGTCCGCCTACCTGGAGCAGTGCGTCAATCCGCACAGGCTTGGAGTTGTACTTCTTGGGGAGCAGAAGCCACTCTTTCGACTCAGGGTCCTGGTACACCTCGCCAGGCTTCGGGGCGCGTGGCTTGCGAGCACTAACGGTGCCGGAGAGGTTCTTGATGTTCGCTGATGTTGTCATTGGTTAGTCCTGGAATTCACGGGGGATTCCGAGCAGTGTTGAAACTGCTTGGAATTCTCCTCCGTGGGCGTCAGCCGCGTTGGTCGAGTTGAGTAGATAGTGGACAAGTTCATGGGTGAGTACCGTTTCGAGATACTGTTCACCACCCTCGTCACGTAGAGCCTTCGGGTGAATGCTGATGGCACCCTCGCACTGCTTGGCTTTGCAGTCGAACCGTTGGTAGACGGCGATCTTCCCATCGGGCGGAACGATCTCCGAAAAGGACACGCTCAACTCACCAAGGCTGGGGTCAAAGCCGCGAACCTTGCGGTACGCCTCAATAGCTTTGGGGAGGATGCGGTCAACCATGCCCTGCAAGTACGTCACGCCCGCGAGTCGGCCTTTGACTACTCGCTCCACACCGGCATAGGGCTTTCCGTTCGCGGCGTGGACAGCCAACGTCGCAAGCACCCAGTACCACACACGGGTCCAGTGGTCTCTGTGGCCGATGAACTCAAGCGACCGGGCGTCGGGCCAGGGTGCCATCCCAACCTCGTAGTACCAGGCCTCAGGCTCAAGATTGAACACAAGGCCCTTCATCTCTACACCAATGCCATCAGGCATGACGTAGACCCACTCTCGCATCGGCCCGTCCCATGTAGGTCCGCCAACCGCGATGGTCTGAGTGCTCTTGGCGAGCTCATAGCAGAGGTAGATGACGTTCTGCCACCGGGTCGGGTGACGAAGTTCGTTGTCACCCCACGTCTGGATGTGCTTGGTCACACTCTCGACGTTCGCGCGACGGGTGAGTCCTGCGATTTCAGTTGAAAGCTTCACGCTACTCCCTTGGTGTCTTGCCTTCTTGGTCCATTGCCGCGAGGCAAAGCTCCTCGAAGGTCTGAGGCACAGCGGTGTAGTGGTCCTCGCTGTAGCCCTTTGTTTGGAGTCCGCTCTTCCCTGAGATGAGGTCAACGTCCCTACCGGGACGAGGTCGTACCTCTGCCCCGGTGAACTGCCCCACAAGCTCGTCGAAGTGCTCGATCACATCACGCCCGTGGTACGGGGTGTTCGCCTTGAACCACTCCTCACTGTCCTCTGACGTGGTCTTGGAGTGTGCGATGGCCTCTGGGAGGGTCCGAACCTTGGGTCCGTTCACACCTGAGTAGGGGAGCAGCTCACGAGTATCGTCCTGTCCAGTCTGCCCGGCCAGGAGGAACTCACGTAGGGTGCGGGCGGCGGTCTTGTCGCTCATGAGGGGCTCCACTTGAAGAACTGTACGTCAGGCGTCCGGTCGAGGAACGTACCGCTCTCCGGTGTGTACTTGCCCATGACGTCCCAGAACACCTTGAAGCCACGTCCGGGGACGTACTCGACGTAGTTCGAGGCCACAAGCCAAATGATGCGCGCCATGAGAACCGGTCCCATGAAGCCGTATCCAATCCCCATGCTGGCAAACACCAGGCCGATTGCACTCTCAGGCAGTGAGGTCAGTACCTCGCTGAAGGGCATCTGCCCCGTGAAGCCACGGAAGATGCTCTCCATGTCCCACGAGATCTCAGAGACGTTGATCCAGATGAAGATGAATGCTGCCGCAAGCACCGGCTTCGACATCCCCTTGATGATAGGGTGCTTTTCAAGCCATACATCTACCGACACCGCCTTGCTCTGTACCTTCTTGAGCAGGTCTCCAATCCGGGTGCCGTTGACGATGTTGGCGATCATGTCGCTCAGTGACGGAAGCTTGCTCTTGGGGAAGAAGAACATGGCCAGCGGCCATGACTTGACGGCCTTCTGAATCTTCCGCCCGGCAGCACGTACACCGTCCTTCGCCCACTTCAGGATCGTGCGAGGGTCAAGATCTCCCAGGAACTCTTTCATCCGCTCGAGCAGCTTGGGCGCGCGACGGAACAGCTTCACCAGCTTGGAGAGCTTCTTGACGATGTCGCCAATGCCTGCCTCACGGACGTTGTGTGGCTGCTCACAGAATCCCTCTGCAAAGGCAGTCAGCACCTCCGGAGTGAGGTGTCGAACAGATGCCTCCCGCCTACGGTAGAAGCTCTTGGCTACCACATGGCGGACCGCCTCCCTGATCTCAGCCGTGCGGAGCCGGACCTCAAGGAGTGCAAGTCTGTTCAGGGTTGGGTGCATCAGTCGAGCCTGAGGTCGAGGATTCCGTTGTAGTGGGAGTGAACAATCTTGAGCCCGTGGCGGTAGAAGCCACCTCCGGGCCAGTAGTCCTCAACGCTCTTCACCCTGCCATCCTTGATGGTGGCGAGTGCGTAGCCCATGTCGTTCGCCTGCTTCTTGACGGCAGCCTTCCGAGGTCCCTCTGAGGAGTAGCGTCCGTAGCCATCCTCGTCTTCTCCGTACTCGTCATCCTCGTCGTACTCTTCCTCACCGGGCCACAGGTCCCAACCCATGACGAAGAGGTCCTTCTTGGGGTCGTACCCGAGATACACCTCTTGGAAGCTGTCGATGCCCTCATCGTCTCGGAGCTTGTCCTCAGCCTTGTCCTGCCACTTCTCGTAGAGGTTTCCACTCTTCATAGGGTGGATGGTGTCGCCCTTGTAGGTGAGGTTCGGCCACGCCTTCGAGATCTCCTTCTTCGAAGGGGTCTTGCCTCCCTCCGGTACGAGCTCGAGAGGCTCCTTGCTGCCCAGCGCCACCTTGTCGGCGAGTAGGCTGATCTTCTGAGCAAATGCAATGCGGTCCATGATGCCTCCGGAGACGACTGGTCTTGCATCCGGCGTCTACAAAAGGATCATGATCCATTTGTAGGTCTGGCTCTCCAGAAGGAGATACACATGAAAGGAGTCATCTTGGCAGGCGGGTACGGCTCGCGACTACTACCGCTGACCGCCGTCACCAACAAGCACCTGCTTCCGATCTACGACAAGCCCATGATTCACTACCCAATCGCGACACTCGTGGGCGCAGGGGTGACAGAGATCATGATCGTGACCGGGGGCAACTGGGCAGGTGACTTCCTTCAGCTCTTGGGCAACGGGAAGAAGACCTTCGGCCCCGAGGTGAACATCCACTACACCTACCAGGATGGAGCTGGCGGTATCCCCGCTGCTCTGCATTACGCCAAGGACTTCGTTGACGGGGATGACGTGTGTGTCATCTTGGGCGACAACGTGTTCGAGCCTGGTGTGACCGAGGACTTCATCCGCTCCTTCGACAGTGGTGGGCGCATCCTCCTCAAAGAGGTGGACGACCCTCACCGCTTCGGCGTAGCTGTGGTGCGCGGCCCCAAGGTGACCCACATCATCGAGAAGCCGAAAGAGTACATCTCCCCACTCGCAATCACGGGCCTCTACTGCTTTGACCGGCGTGTGTGGGACGTGATTGACCGACTTGAGCCCTCCGAACGGGGCGAGCTCGAAGTGACCGACCTCCATCTCTACTACCTCCGAAGCGGCGAGCTCAGCTTCAGGGTATGTGACGGGTGGTGGACGGACGCTGGAACGTTTGAATCACTGTTCAGAGCTGGCGCGTACATCCGTGACACCCTGAGGGAGATCTGATGCAAGACCACGTCATCCGAATTGACACCTTGAAGCACGCTGAACTGCTGGCTGACCTCCCCCATCCGAACTGGAAGGACATCCTCCGGGCCGCTGACCGACGACCACGAGGCTTGACCGACTCCGGCAAGTACGAGTACACCTCTCCCGACGCGGATCGGAAGGGCGCTGCTCGAGATGGTGGACAGCTTGCCAGGCGGATGGCTGATGGAGACCACACCGCGCAGGTTGTGGCACTCATTCACTGGGACAACGTAGAGTCCAAGGGCGGCAAAGAGAGCCTGCCGGACCTCTACCAAGCAGTAGTCAAGGTGACGAAGCGGGTCTGATTGCCTACTTGGACCGTTTTCGACCGTTACTGGACTCTGAGCACCACTCGGAGGACAGTACGTGGATCATGTAACGGACCCCAAGGCCCTCACCCCTGTTGAGAAACACGGGGATGTGTGGGTCAAGCGCGACGACAAGTTCATTGTAGGAGGAGTACCGGGTGGGAAAGTTCGCACCTGTTGGCACCTCGCTCAAGGAGCGAAGGGTTTGGTGACGGCGGGTAGCCGATCCAGCCCGCAGGTGAACATCGTCGCCCACATCGCCCAGAAGCTCGGCATTCCGTGTAGGGTTCACACTCCCGAAGGTGAATTGTCGCCCGAGGTACTCGCTGCCAAGGCCGCTGGAGCTGAGGTGGTTCAACACCGCGCGGGCTACAACAGCGTCATCATCTCTCGAGCTCGGGAAGACGCCAAGAGGCTCGGGTGGGCAGACATCCCCTTCGGAATGGATTGCTGGGAAGCCGTGCAGCAGACCCGTGGGCAGGCAGCGAACCTTCCACGAGAAGCGAAGCGCATCGTCATTCCTGTGGGTTCAGCTATGAGCCTGTCCGGCCTTCTCCACGGACTGCTCGACATTGGGTGGGACGTACCCGTGCTCGGCGTTGTAGTGGGCGCAGACCCCAACGACAGGCTTGGAAAGTACGCTCCCATCACCAACGACTACTCCTCCATGTGGGAAGAAGCTGACAGCGACGTCATGGTCAACATCCGTGACACCCATTGGAAGGACATGGTCACGCTCGTTCGCTCTCCTCTCGACTACCATCAGCCCTACAAGGACCCGTATTGGCGTGGTATCGCTCTTGACCCGATCTATGAAGCGAAATCGATTCCCTTTATCGAGCCAGGTGACTTGTTCTGGGTAATCGGAGTGAGGCAAACCTTCATGCAGCCGGACAAGATGAATGACTGACATTCAGACGACAGACATGACCCCAGCGTCAGCGGCGCGTGTAGCCTCGCTCGTACCTGAGGACAGTCTGAGCTACTACGACTGCCCTCCCTACGCACTGGGAGCGAACAGCTCCTTCAAGGCGCATCTCTACGAGAGTGACACGGCGGCATTGCTGTTTCACATCAAACGTGGCAAGGGGAAGACCTACTACCGCGTCTACCGCTCTTGGGGACCACTGCCTGACCAGCTTGAGCTGCTCAAGGCGTGGATTGCCCGCTATCGCGACGAGGCTGACAAGCTGATCTTCATGTACCTCGCGGAGGAGACCGGACAGGCACTCTTCCCGTACCTCGACACCATCGCTGGCTCCGTGGAGCGCAACGTGTGGCCCGAGGACGTGATTCCCATCGACTGCATCACCGAGATGCCGGGCAAGAAGTACGTCAGGCTTCGCCGGGACCTCAATAAGTTCAAGAGGGACAACCCCGAACGGGAAGTGATCCAGGTTGTAGAGGACGTCACGCACACGGAGGCATGGTACGTCATCAAGGAGTGGGCACGTCAGGCAAGGAAGGTGAGGAACGTCTTCAACCTCAACTTCAAGCAGTACACCTACGCCTTCGACAACTTCAGGACCGACGATTGTATGCATCTGCTCTACAAGGTGGCGGGAGAGCCCGTAGCCCTTCAGATCATGCACAAGATCACCGACACGTGCTGGGCTCACACTCTTGGGATTGCTTTGGGCACCGAGCAGGAAGACGGCACGCTGTTCAGGCCCCGAGGCCTGTGGGAGTGGTCAAGCTGGGAGGCGTTCTGCCTTCTTCAGCAACGCGGCGTCACGCACATCGCAGATGGACAGCGTGTCGCCAACTTCAAGAACAAGGACAAATTCCGCCCTATCGAGGGTGCCGTGTCCGGTGTCAGGCTGGCCATTGACGGCAAGTATGAGGATGATGAATGTCTTCCATTCCAGTAGCAGATGAAACGATCCTCCGTTGGCGGGACTCCTACACTCGGTCAGCCGGGAAGTACGAGGACCCTGACGACACCACCCGCTTCAAGTGGTACAAGTACTCTCCCGAGGACATGGTTGCTCATTGGCAGGGCCTCATCGACCTGATCCCAGCCAACGCCACCTCCATTCTCGAGTGTGGGTGCGGCACGGGCACGCTGGCTGAGATGCTACGCGACCAGAGGCCCGAGCTGAAGTACCAAGGGTTCGACATCGTCCCTGCCAACGTGCTGGACGCCCGAACCCGAGTGCCGGAGTACGACTTCCGCATCGGGAACTACTGGGAAGAGCTGAACAAGGCCCCGACGTGGGACTTCGTCCTCTCTTGCGGCGTGCTGTTCACCACCACCGGACCCGAAGACGTTGGGATGCTGTTCGACCTCTTGAACGCCAAGGCCGAGAAGGGCTACGCAGTCATCACGCTCAAGTTCAAGAGCCAGGGCATTCCGGTTGCCACTCTTGACCCGCGCATGGAAGCAGCCATCGCTGCATCTACCGGCGTGGACGGTTTCTACTACACAGGCCCGAGGGACTTCCTCCCTACGACGGTTCTCAAGTACAACCGGCCCTTCTACCTTCACCGGGAGACCTCAGGCGGCGCAGAAGCTCCCGACGTTCCCGAGCGCCTGATCCACCCGGACATCTTGGGTGGTGATGACCACGAATACATGAGCCTCTTCGATGAGTGAAACTACCCCGCTGACCACGGCAGACATCCCCTTCATCCGTTCACGTATGGACGGTGTAGCTACAATGACCGACTGCCTCCCCTACACTTACGGGTTCATCAACCACGGAGTGTTCAAGGGCAACAAGGTCGTCAGCGAGGACACGCTTCTCCTCTTCAGTGTGAAGTACGGGAAATACTACCGTGTCTACCGAGCCTACGGTGACAAGGACGCAGTCATTCCCGAGTTGGTTGCGTGGTGGCAGGCGTACAAGGGAAGCACGGACAAGAACCTCAAGATTGAGAACGTCCCAGCCTCCTGGGCCGCTGATATCGCTGCGGCCTTCATGGCAGAGGGCGTCAAGCTCACTCCTGGGAAATTCAGTGAGTACGGCGAGTACACCTACGACATTGCAGGGATCGACACACTCTCTGGAAAGAAGTGGCGTCGCCTCCGAGCTGACATCAACGCCTTCAAGCGGACCACCACCGGCTACACGGCTGAGCCCATCGACTCCGGAAACCTGGAGGAGGCCCGCGCGGTGATGAAGCGTTGGGTCAAGGAGTCCAAGGAGCGCGGCGGCATGAACATCAACTACCGGAAATACGAGTACATTCTCGACCGGCACTACGAGGACGGCATCAACCGGCTCTACCGCATTGACGGAGAGCCGCTCGTGATCCACCTCAACCAACCCATGACAGAAACGTGCTGGGGCCACACGACAGGCATGGCATGTGACAGAGGCATACCGAACCTGAGTGCATGGGCTCAACACGACTGCTTTGCCGACATGGCGCGACAGGGTGTGACCCACGTAGCTGATGGAGTAGCCATCGGTGAAGGTGGCAAGCATGGCTTCAACGCGACCTACAAGCGCAAGTTCAATCCGTTCGACCCCTCACCCCGCTACGTCTCTTTCCTCCTGCCTGCTCAGCCGGTAGTAGAGGAGAGCCCGTTCTTCCTGTGAAATCGTTTGGGGAGGACCTGTACATCATCCAAGCGGCGGTGACCGGGGTGGTGAAGATCGGACGCACCAAGGACATTGAGCGCCGCCTCAACGAGCTTCAGACCGGGAACCCCTACACGCTGAAGGTCATCCTGCTCGTCCCCAAAGAGGGACCCACCGAGTTCTACATCCATGGGCGACTTCGCAGCTACCGCATTCGGTGGCGTGGGGAGTGGTTCAGGGAGGAAGGGCTGTCGGAACTTCCAGACCGCCTCTACGAGATGCTTGATTTGGAAAGCCAGGACTGGTGGCAGGACCCGAAATACCTCTGAGTATTCCGTACCTGACCACGTTGAGTGCTTAGAAGGGGAGTACATGCTTGACACCTGTGAGGTACCGATCCCGTTCATTCCGGAGATCGTGGGACTGACCGTAGAGGCTCACCAAGCCGCGCAGAGCACTATCCAGGGATTCTCTCGCTACCCCAGTTGGGTGGCCCGACTCCGAGAGCGAGGGTACAGCGACCGAGACGTGTCGCTGCGGCCCCCTGACCATGAGGGCTTCCGGACGTATTTCGAGGCACAAGGCTGGTTCGTGGTGATGTATCGCCACCATGACGCCACTCCCTACCACACGGCTCGGTTCTACCTGGCCGACCCGGACATCGACCGCACCATCTCCTACCTCAAGAGCGAATTGGATGGCGAATAGTTCGAAATGAAAGTCTAACTTTCTGCACATCGCTGGCGTTATACTGACAACAAGGTAAAACGTACCAAGTAACAAGTAGGAATAACCAGCGTGCCCGACGAAACCCACATCACCGACGAAGAGTACTTTGCGGACTACGACCGTTCGCAGTACAAGAACCCGCCTCTGGCGGTGGACGTTGTAGTGGTAGACCCTGAGCTCCGCGTGAAGCTCATCAGGCGGCGCAACCCTCCGGCGATGGGCCAGTTGGCGCTCCCCGGCGCGTTTGTGAAGCCCAACGAACTCCTCTTTGATGCGGTACGCCGCTCCCTACGACGCTACGTGCCCGAGGCACACGCGCAGGTTCAACCGGTACAGATGCACGTCTTTGACGGCTTCGACCGGGACACCCGCGACAAGGTGCTCAGCGTGGCGCACATCTGCCCGATCTCCCACGTATTCAGGGGACACGACGGGTGGACGCCACTCGCCGCTGCGCTGAACATGGACCTTGCATTCGACCATCGGGGCATCCTTGAGTTCGCTCAGGAATTCCTCAAGAAGCACCGCTACGACCCGGACGTGGTTGCGGGCTTCCTCTACATGAACTTCAACATGAGCGACTACCGCGACCTGATGGGACACATCACGGGCAAGGCGGAAGACAGCTCGAACTTGAGAAAGAAGGCTACTGCGCTGGGCGTCATCGAACCGGTGACTGAGCAGAGCAAAGGCCGACGAACAACCTACCGCTTCTCCAAGGAGACCTGATCATGGCCCGCTACATCAACGTCGACGTCGACACCGCCAACGCCTTCGCACACAAGGACGGCAACCTCTCCGTCGCTGACGACACCGTCAACGACCGCATTCGTGGCCTTGTGGCTCGCGCCCTTGCCACCAACGAGCCCCTCATTGGCTGCGTGGACAGCCACAGCTACGACGCTTGGGAGTTCATCGACAACGGTGGCATCTTCCCCACCCACGCCGTCAAGGGCACCTGGGACTGGCTGAAGCTCGACGGCACGCTGCCTCCCCGCTTCCGCTTCCTCCCCATGAGCTGGGGTGGCGACGGCTGCATCGGCGAGGACAAGGCTGGGAACGGCCCCCGCGTGTACGGCTCCACGGAGTTCACGACCGAGGCTCTTGCGGGCGTCGGCCTCTACTTCGAGAAGGAGGTGTACAGCGCCTTCAGCAACCCCATCGCTGAGGCGTACATCGCACACCTCGTGGAAGAGATGGGCGGCAAGGACAACGTGATCTTCCGCGTGTTTGGCTACTGCCTCGGCGGCTTCTGCGTTGACGGCTTCGTGACCGGACTGCTCGAGCGTGGCTACACCGTGGAAGTGGTGACCGACGCCTGTGTGGCGCTCGATGTGCCTCCCGTGAGCGGTGACGAGGGTGGCATGAACTTCAGCCTCCGCACCCTCGGTGATGCGGGCGCAACCTTCGTGACGGCCGACAGCGTGTTGGGCGACAAGGCTCGGGCGACGGGCTGATCCAGAAACGCTCTGAGTTCGACGCCGGTTGAACTCGTTGCACTATTGAAACCCGATCACCGTCCTGTGAAAATGACCTCAACGGAGCACCAAATGCCCACTCGTGAACAGCTCGAAGTACTCGCCTCCCTCGGCGGACTGCCTGCCAACTACAACATCCCCGTCGTGGTGGAATCCGATGGCCGAATGGAGCGGAGTTTCGACCTGTTCTCCCGGCTCATGCGGGACCGCATCATCTACGTCGGCACCCAGGTGGACAGCGTTTCGATGCGCATCGCCATTGGGCAGCTCCTCTTCCTCGAGGCGGACGCTCCCGGCAAGCCCATCATGATGTACATCAACAGCCCCGGTGGCTCGGTGATCGACGGCCTCGCGCTCTACGACACCATGCAGCTCATCGACAGCCCCGTCCACACGACCGTCGTGGGTATGGCGGCTTCCATGGGTAGCTTCCTGCTCAGTGCGGGCTCGGCGGGCAACCGCTCGGCGCTCCCCAACAGCGAGATCATGATCCACGAGCTGAGCTCGGGCAACCAGGGCAAGTACAAGGACATGAAGGCGGCGATGGCGCACACAGACCGCCTCCACCAGAAGCTGACCCGGCTGCTGGCCGAGAACTGCGGCCAGAGCTTCGAGAAGCTCGAAGCCGACATGCAGCTCGACAACTGGATGACCGCCGAGGAGGCTCTGGAGTACGGGCTCATCGACAAGATCGAAGGCTGCGACCGCGCCAACAAGACCGCGCGGGAAGCTGCTGCCGCTGCAGCCGAGGCCGACGAGTAGAGAAAACCTCTGAGTGCTCCCCCGCGTGATGCGTTGGGGGAGCACTACGGACAACGACCCAAGGAACGGACCCAAATGCCGAAACAAGATATCACCGTCAGTGGCTTCTGCAAGAACCACCACCGCACCGGAACCTCTTTCACGGAGTTCCTGTGCTTGGACGACGCGGGCACCCAGCGGTGGGACATCCTTGTGGAGGCAGTGCAGCTCGAATGGGCGGCTCAGCGTGAGGGCTACCGGGACGGTGTGATCATCGTACCGCTGAACGTGTTCGCGCTGTTCGACGAGACCTTCTTCACCTGCCCCGTGGTGGACATCACCCCGGACGACCGCTTCGTGGTGGAGTACAAGGCTCGGCGCGAGGGTGAGAAGCCCCGCAAGAGCTCCAAGGTGGCTCGCATCAACAAGCTGGGAAGCCCGCGCATCCCTTCTGCGGCGATGTGGGTGGATGTGGTGCTCTACAACCGCTCGGTTCTCGAAGAGGACACGGAGCGTCTGGACGAGCTGAACGGCAGCGAGTGGGAGGTGGTGACACTTCTCGGCAAGCTGACCGAAGGCGACCAGCCGATGACGCCGGGTACGCTCATGGCGAACCACTTCGGCCTCGACGGCGGCTCGAGCACCAACATGGACGCCGTGCAGTTTGAAGCTGCCCTGCGTGCTGCCGTGACCTTCTGGAACGGCAAGGGAATGCTCGCCGCGCGGGAGACTGCCGAGTGACACCACGCACCCAGGAATTCGTTGCCGAGCTGTTCGAGCTCTACCTCGACCTCTTCTCCGACGACCCACATGGCGTCGGGGAAACGGATCTGGGCAAGGAGCTCGAGAACATCGAGTACGTCGGCAAGGAACTGGGTGTGGACCCGTGGACCCATTGGACCGAACACGCGAGCCCGTTTGAGCTCAAGCGACTACGGGACATCAAGGGCGTTTGAAAAGTATGTGCGTCGGCGGGAACCTATCCCGCCTTCAACCGTGAACAGTAGGAGGGTATGAACCCAAGGGCGACAAGCCCAATCACGGAGACACAAGATGGCAACCATCTCAACCTTCGGGCCTCTACGCAACGTGCGTGGCGAGGCTCACACTTTTCTGATCGCATCTGCAGGTGGCAAGGTCACCAAGAGCGGCACCGGCCTCAGCTTCTGGCTGTGGTTCTGGACCAAGGGCACGAGCCTCTCTGAGGTACCAGTCGTGGACCAGACCGTCCCGCTGACCTTCAACTGCCGCACCAAGGACTTCCAGGACGTCACCGTCAGCGCGACGGGCCAGTGGCGCGTAGGAGTTGAAGCGGCGCTCAACATCGCCTCCCGCTTCAACTTCGCTGTGGACACCGACACCGGCACTCCGCTGGGCGACCCTTCCACGGACATCGCCACGGTGCTGACCAACACGGCGCAGCAGGCGGCGTGGAGCTACATCTCCCAGCAGGAGCTCGAGCCGCTGCTTGTGGATGACCCCAAGGCCATCTCCGACGTTGTGCTTGCCGCCCTCCAGGCGCTGGACATCGGCATCGAGGTGTTCGCCGCAAGCGTGACCAGCATCAAGCCCAACCGGGACGTTGCTCAGGCCCTCCAGACCAAGACCAACGAGCGCCTCAAGCAGGAAGCTGACGAGGCCACCTTCGACCGGCGTGCCAACGCTACTGAGAAGGAGCGTGCCATCGAGGAAGCGGCACTGAACAACAAGCTTCTGCTCGCCAAGCAGCGCGAGGCCCTGATCGCTCAGGACCGCGTGAACAGTGAGGCCTCGGAAGCCAGCTCCGCTGCTGTTGTGAGCATCCGCACGGACGCCGAGTTGGAGCAGGGGCGCAAGAAGACTGAGGCCAACCTCAGGGCTCAGGAGCTCACCTCCGCACGTCAGCTCGAGGACGCCGCCAACGCCGAGGCCCAGCGCCTCGAGAACAAGGCTGCTTCCGACGAGCAGGCACTCGCCATTCGGATCTCCGTGGACGCTCAGACCGTCGCTCAGGAAGAGGCGCTCGGTGAAGCCCGCGTGGCCGAGGTTGAGGCTCAGCTCGCAGCCTTCGAGGAGAAGGGTGAAGCCGCACTCGCACTGGCCATCCAGGGCATCCCCGCAGGCCTCAGCAACCTCAGCTCCGTGACCATTGGTGGCGGACTGCTGGAAGCTGTGCAGCAGCTCAGCAAGTAGGAGGCAGCCGTGGAACCTCGAGTAGTAGTGGTTCGCAGAACCACCGAGTACGAATCTCTGCTCGTAGAGCACGGGACCGTTCAGATGGCGAGGTTCAGGCTTGAGCTGATGGGGCAGTCGATGGACAAGGTGGAACGGATGCACGCCGTCACCTTGAAAGTTGCTGCCCGTGCCCTCCGCGATGTACCACACACCTGGCGAAAGACGAGCTGCCTCCGGAGCGATCTGGACAGGTTTGTCTTTCAGCCCGGTGACATCATCGTTGCTGTGGGGCAGGACGGCTTGGTCCCGAACGTAGCCAAGTACCTGGACGGGCAGACTGTCGCCGGGATCAACCCCGACACCTCCTACAAGGCGAAGATGATGGTGTGGCGTGAGCGGGAGATCCCCTTGCTCTACGGCTACCTCAAGAACAACACCGCCAAGCTTCAGCGCCGCTCAATGGTGGAGGTGGAGATCAAGGACGACGAAACGCAAGAGGAGGGACGGAAGATCATCGCCCTCAACGAGCTGTTCTGCGGACACCACTCCCATCAGAGCGCCAAGTACGACATCGCCTACGAGCAGCACACCGAGTACCAGAGCTCCTCTGGTATGATCATCAGCTCCGGTACGGGTTGTACGGGTTGGGCAAGCTCCGTCGCATCACAGCGCCGGAACCCTCTGCCCTTCCCAGATCCCGAAGAGGGAGTGCTGATCTTTCAGGTGAGAGAGGCTTGGGACAGCCCCTTCTCAGGCGTTTCAATCCAGCAAGGGTATGTGGAGCCGGATGCTCCTCTCAAGGTGACGTCGCGTATGCAGGAAGGTGGAGTCATCTTCGGGGACGGCATCGAATCTGACCGGCTGGAGTTCGCATGGGGACAGACAGCCACCTTCAAAGTGAGCGGGAAGACCCTCAACCTGATGGTGCGTACTGGTACCCGCCGCTGAGTTCGAAACCTACAAGTTCTCTCTAACTTCCTCGGGGTATCCGTCGTTGATGGAGTAACTGGACACCCGAGGAATTATGAGCATTCTACGACAACTACTTGCAGGCAAGCGATCCTGGCGCGAAAGCACCCTCGGATCGGACGGCTACAAGTGGCCCATGATGGCTGGCGGACGCCCCGAAGAGAAGGAAGTGTTCTATCTGAGCTTCCGACGCGGCGGGCTCATGTTCATGCCTGTGGATCCCGAGACGGCGATCCGCGAGATGATCCCCAACCCCACCTCAGCGACCGTGAAGGAAGAGTGCGCGCTACTGCAGCACTTCGGCTTCAACGTGACCGAGAAGATGCTGTGGGACTCCGTGGACGGCTCCAGCCTTGAGGTGCTCTACGCGACACCCTTTGGCGAGTACGCTGCTCCCCGTGAGCCCGTGGCTACCGTGCGAGCTCCTCAGGCCATCGCAAGCTGGCTCGAGCCGTTGGTTTCGGGACGCTTCAGCTACCAGATGCAGGTAGCGACCGCCTACATCAAGGCCCGCGAGGGCGACACGATGCCCGCCTTCCTCGAGACCATCCGCACCGTGACCTGTGAGCGCCAGAAGGAGCTCACCATGGAGGCGATCCTCGGTGCCCACAAGGGCAGGGACTTCGGCGATGCCGACTTCCGACAGGAGCTGCGGGACATCGAAAACGGCATCACCGTGGACGAGCTCAGCTACTACAACGCGGTGCAGTTGCAGGGCATCAAGATGCTGGCCTCCGGCGTGAGCCCGAACCGCATCTTCGAGGTTGGCCTCCGCGCCGCAACCTGCATGGAGCAGCACCTCATCGCGCTCAAGGCTCTGAAGGACCTCGGCTTCACGCTGACCTCCAACGCCTACGGTGCCTACGTGCTGGACATCAAGGCAGTTGGCACGCTGGGCCATGAGGGCATCATGCGCCACGGTGGCAACGACGAACGCGCCTTCCGCGCACACATCGCCGCAATGCCCCTCGTGATCATGCTGCTCGACACCAACGACACGATGAAGGTGGGCATCCCGACCGCCCTGAAGCTCATGGAAGAGTTTCCGGACCGGAACGACGGGATGCGACCCGACAGCGGCTCCCTTGAGGAGCAGTTCCGCTACATCGTGAGCGAGATCAAGGCACGCGGCATCCGACCCCGCCCGTGGGTATTTGAAGACGGCATCGACGACAAGGACGTTGCACGGTACGAGGCGCTCCGCATCGAGGTTGACTACCCCGAAGAGGTGACGCTGTTTGGCGCGGGCGGCTACTTCATCGACCGCCCGGAGCCCACCGGCTACCGACGTGGCTTGGTGAGCATGGTTTACAAGCTCGCCTGGACGTCCAAGTACGGACCGACCATGAAGTTCGGCGATGAGCTGGAAGAGGGTTGGAGCGGGAAGCAGAGCCTCCCCGGCATCCCGGTACTCGCCGTGCGCGAGAACGCTGCTCACCCCTCACACGGACCCGCTACGATGGTGTGTCAGTACGGCAACCTCCCGAAGGGCTGGCGTGTGTACGGACCCGGTGACTCGGCGCGACGTGACGGCTTCGAACACCGACCCGCCGTGGACGGCATCACCCTGAGCTTGATCGAGACGTGTACCCGAGCCCGCGCGGAAGCGGTGGCTGCGGCAGCCTAATGCCACACATCACACTCGAATGGCGAAGAGACTACTGTGATCAGTCTACTGCTCGACTGAGATAGGGTTCGCACGAATAACACTCTGTCCCCGTCCCAGGGGTAATGCAGACCTACGGAGGGCTCCGTGAGCGAATTTGAACCAGCACGGCTGGAAAAGTTGGACGCACTACGCGCTGAAGGCGTAGATCCCTATCCCGTCTCCAAGGACCTCAGCCACCGGCTGCTCGAGATCTTGCGCATCGGTGCTGATCTGAGCGCGGAGGAGTTGGAGGCGCAGACCACCGTCTACCGTGTGGCCGGACGCATCGTCCAGAAGAACGAGATGGGCAAGATTGGCTTCGCCTTCATCGAGGATGGCGAAAGCCGGATGCAGTTGTTCGTGCGCCGTGCGGGCATCGGCCCCGTCATGTACGCCGACGTGTGGAAGAAGTTGGACATCGGCGACTGGGTGTACGCAGAAGCGCAGCTCATCCGTACCCGACGCGGTGACCTGAGCCTCAAGGTGGACAGCCTTGCGCTCTACTCCAAGTGCATCAAGAGCCTGCCGGACAAGCACGCGGGGTTCACCGACGTGGAGCAGCAGCGCCGTCAGCGGTACCTCGACCTCATCGTGAGCCAAGACACTCGCGACCGGTTCCGTGCGCGCAGCACCATCGTATCCTACATCCGGAGGTACTTTGAAGACCATCGGTTCATGGAGGTGGAGACGCCGATGATGCAGACGCTCCCAGGCGGTGCGAACGCACGACCATTCGTGACGCACCACAACGCTCTCGACAAGGACCTCTACCTACGCATCGCCCCTGAGCTCTACCTCAAGAGGCTCATCGTGGGTGGCTACGAGCGAGTGTTCGAGCTGAACCGCAACTTCCGGAACGAGGGAGTGGACGGGACGCACAACCCCGAGTTCACCATGCTGGAGTTCTATCAGGCCCACGCCACACCGGCTGACCTGATGGACACCACCGAAGCCATCATCCGTGGTGCCAACAACCGCGTCATCTACGAGGAAGCCTGCCGGGTTGGCGAGTTCCTTCCGATGGACGTCTGCACCTACGACGGGCACGAGCTTGACCTGACCACCTTCAGGCGCGTGAGCATGGCCGACCTGATCATGGAGCACGCGGGCATCAACGACCCCTTCTCCATGCCCGAGATGCGCTCGAGGTGGGTACAGGACCACCCGGACGCTACCAAGCTCCCCCGGACCATCGGGCGGTGGTTCCAGCTCTACTTCGACGAGTACGTTGAGGACAAGCTGATCCAGCCGACCTTCGTGACCGGATTCCCCTTGGACATCAGCCCACTCTCTCGAGCATCTGCTGATGACCCAGAGGTAGCAGACCGCTTCGAGCTCTACATCGCCGGTATGGAAATCGCCAACGGCTTCCAAGAGCTGAACGACCCCGTTGAGCAGGCTGCTCGTTTCCAGGCCCAGGCTGCTGCCAAGGCACGCGGGGACGATGAAGCCATGTACTTCGACCAGGACTACATCGACGCGTTGAGCTTCGGTATGCCTCCCACCTCCGGTGAGGGGATTGGCATCGACCGGCTCGTGATGCTGTTGACAGACACACAATCAATTCGGGACGTGATTCTGTTCCCGACAATGAGGTGACCATTGCTTAGATCCGGTGAAACCGCCTACGACCTACTCCTCAAGTGCGACGTGCTCGTTGAGGCGGTGGTCGATGGCATGATTGTAGTCAATGGGGAGAGTTTCCCCCACGACCGTTTCGTGCGTCCCGCCCTTGCCACCGACCGACGTTCGTGGCTTGAGAAAGAGAAGGAAAGCCCTGACGGCATCGCTCGAGCAGCCAAGCGTGAAGCGGAGAAGGAGGCGCGCGGTGACAGCCCGCTCCTCGACTTCGCGGAGGCTTTGACGCTGAGCGCAGCACTGATGGAGAAGATGCCATCCCTGCTGGAGTGCAAGGACTGGAATGGTCACTGGGGTTCCGGAACGGCTCTGCCAATCTCCTCCTACAGCAAGGAGTTCTGGCTGGACCGTGGCCTCAAGGAGGACTTCCGGTTCCGGGTGATCACCAAGGAGCAGGCAGTAGCCTACCAGCACTTCATCGACACCGGAGAGTGGACCCTCGAGCCTGAGATCATCCGCATCGGCATGTCGAGCGAATGCACCTACTGCGGCAAAGGCTACAAGGTGTCCTTCGACGGCACCTGGAAGGTAGTGGGCGCTCCCTGCAAGTACCCCGAGGGACTGCCCACGACCACCTGGGAACTCAACGTCCCAAGCGGCAAGCTCGTTGTCGCCAACGACCTGCGGGACGTGTTCCCCATGAGCGAGTCCGTCAGCTCCGTGAACATGATCCTCGGACAGCACGAGACCGCCCTGGCCTACAGCCGTGTAGGCATGAGCCACGCAAGCGTCGGCAACTCCTGCCCCAGCGTGTACCGCAGGGACGCAGAGCACTACACCATCTCCGGAGGCGTGCCCGAGGAGTACAAGAGCAGCACGTACCTCGGCAAAGAAGGTGACGAGTACAAGTACGAGAACGTGGAGTGGGCTGAAGGCGAGTACGAAGCTGCCGTAGAGGCCATGGGCGAGGATGTGGCTTCCATCTGTACGGACCTGTGGTGGTACAGCATCGTGGACTACGACGAGTACATCCGGCGCAGCGCGTTCGTGTTTGGCGAGGATTCAGCGAGGCGTGTGAAGGAAGAGCTCGACGGGTGGACCGTGAGCGTCGTGGACGTGAAGCCAGGCGTCTACAAGTTCGTTCACAACAACGCCCGTGACGACGACACCACCGAGTACGCGACCTTCGAGTGGGTGCGTGCCCCGGACGAGTTGACCGACTATGTGACCCGCGAAGCAGGACTCGAGGCACCGCCCGAGAAGGTGCTTGTGGCCGCGTTCTTCAACGGGTACAGCTTCCGCGACAAGCCCCGCGAGGAGATCCTGGCGAAGTGGAATGCCATGGACGACGACGCCAAGGCTCAGAGCCTTGCCTACTCGGCGGACCGCATCCTCAACTCCCGCGAGGACGATTGGCACGAGACCGGACAGCCTCGGTACGAAGCACCCGAGTTCGACCTCCCCGAGTACGAGATCCCTCAGTTCCTCTTCCAGCAGAGCCATTGGAGCACCTGCGACAGTGCGGGCTTCTGTATGCCCACAATCGCTGCCGGACTCAGGACTTCGATGAGGTTCGGCACAGCGGGCGACAAGCTCCACCCGGACTGGATCCGCCTCAGCTACAACGTGCTCCAATCGATTCTGAGCTACGGCGTCACCCCCCGTGAGAGCGAGGGCTACGAGTGGGACAAGAACGACGAGGGTGTCAAGCCCACGGCACGCTGGGTAGCTCCCGTGCGCAAGCGGATGTTCCTGGCAGCCGTGACGTACCTGAGGCTCCGCGAGCGCAACCCTGACGTCCCCGTGATGGACGTGGCCTTCGACCGGTGGATGAACGGCGGGTGCTGGATGACTTGGGTGCTGAACTACCAGCTCGACGACCCCTCCCGACCCGACGAGGTGCTGCTGTACGAGAACCCAGGCTCTTTTGAGTGGTACTTCGCCGACCCGAACCTGCTCCCCGAGTACTCCAAGAAGCGGGGTCAGGAGTACCGCCACATCGGCATCAGCGACATCCTGATGCAAGCCGGACGGCTGGAGTTCATCACAGTGAGCGCCTTCAGGGAGGCACTGGCCCTCATCGAGGCGAGCTCCTTCAAGGAGGCGGCTGAGTACATTCAGGCGAACCTCGAAGGGCGTCAAGGTGCAGCGCTTGAGTGGGACTCCGTGGAGACGGCCATCACTCACTTCCTGAGCGATGTAGATAAGAACATGAGCTACGACATGTTCAAGAGCTGATTGCACTTCTCGCCCTCTGCCGCCGTTTGAGGGCGAGAAACTACTACGGAGTCTTACATGCCCGGTTGGGTGATCGAAACGGGCATCGAGCCTGAGTACGAGAGCAAGCTCGCTGCCTCCGCTGAGGCATTGGGGTGGAGTGTTTACGCTCCCAAGTTCATGCCGATGGACGGAGGGTTCGAGATGCTCGCCGCCACGAACGGCGTCTACCCGATGGTGTTCCACGGCTCTCTTCAGGCAGTGGAAATGGCGCGGGAGCAAGGATGGACGGTCTACGAGAACGCCGACCAGCTCATGTGCTCCTTCTACTACCCGCGCATCAGGGACCGTCTGCTCAACCGCGACCACATCTTCATGCCGTTCGGCCTCCTGACTGCACACAAGGAGATGCTCTTCGCCGCGTTGGGCGAGGACGGGTGCCTGTTCGTGCGCCCTGACAGCAACCGGAAGCTCTTCAGCGGACAGTTGTTGAAGAGGGAGACGTGGGACAGGGACATCGAGCTGATGGGCTTCTACGACGACGTGGTGAAGCCCGAAACGATGGTGGTTGTCGCTCGACCCATCAACGTAGAGGTGGAGTGGCGTTTCTTCGTGGCCCAGGGGCGCGTTGTCACCGGCTCTCTGTATCGACGCGGGTACAACCACCCCCGCGAGCTTGCCACGGCTGACGCCCTACGACGTGGCCAGGAGTTCGTGGACTACTGCTTGGAGCAGAAGTACGAGCCTGACCACGTTTGGGTGCTCGACATGTGTCAGACCAAGGCGGGCAACTACCACATCCTCGAAGTGGGCAGCTTCAGCTCCGCAGGCCTCTACGCCTGTGACACTGACCTGCTCGTAGCAGAGGTGAACCGAGTGACTGAGGAGATCTCGCCATGACCGGATGCGAAGAACTGATCGCTGCCTTCACCATCTTTGGGAAGTACACCGACACGAAGTGGCCCACTCACTGTGAACACGACGTGATGCAGGTGGGCGTGGAGTACGACTCGGTGAGTGACGAGGACAAGAAGGCCCTCGGGGCGCTTGGCTTCATTGAGGACACCGAGTACCAGATGTTCAAGTCGTACAAGTACGGCTCGGCTTAGAGTCCTCTCTGAGTTCGTGGGGGCAGCGGGCGTTAGGTATGTAGCAAGCAACCACGCACGGAGCACCACATGAACAGAGCAATCGCCCGCATGATCACCGCAGATATGGAAGCCGCCTGCGCCGAGGTTGCTCGCAAGCATGGGGTGACGATCACTTCGGACGGTGGCAGCTTGGGCCTCGACAGCCTCACTGCCAAGTTCCGCATCGAAACCATCGCCGTGAACGGTGATGATGGGAAGCCCGCCGTTAGCGCAGCCTTCCTGAGCGCGTGCCGTGGCTTTGGCCTCCCCGAGGACCTCATGGGCCGGACGTTCAAATCGGGGCCGACCACCTACACGGTGACCGGCTTCAAGCTCACCCGCTACAAGTACCCGGTGAGTGCTACTGGGCCGCGCGGCGGCAAGTACAAGTTTCCCGTAGCGACCGTGAAGGCCGGACTCATCTGATTGGAAGCCCTCTAACTTCCAAGGACGAAAAGTGTTGGAAGGACTCTGGAGGACACTATGCCGCGAATCAAGACCACAGACGCACAAGACCGCATCCTGCGACGGTTGTGTGAGGGAGACGTTTTCGACGCTCCCAAGGCGACCAAGGACGCGCTCGTTCGCAAGTGCCTCATCACCGACGACGGCGTCCTGACCGAACAGGGTAGGGACTACTGCGTCTCCGAAGGCTGGCTGGACGTCAGTACCCGGAGCATGTCCCCACTCGCTGTGTTCGTGACCCGTGTGAAGCGGATCTGCGAGGAGGCTGACATCAGTGTCGGCAACTGGGGCAACGGCTTCCGTGAGCAGGACCCCACCTTCCGGGCATCCTACGGCTATGGACGCAAGGCGACCAAGACCACGAAGGATGCGTACCTGTTCTGTGAATGGGAGACCGGAGGCATGAGTGGGGGCTCGTGCTGGGATGATGCAGAATCGACCGGCTACTCCACCGGCAACCAGCCCGAAGAGTTGGTAGCTCTGGACAAGGTGCTTGAGGAGATCAAGCCTGATCTCAGCTTCTTGCAGTACAAGAGCCTGCTCCACTCCGTAGTGAAGACGGGGACGCGTGAAGAGAACGAGTACTACGGCAACTGCACCAACTACGCCTACAAGCTCTGCAAGGTGGAGGACCTGTTCTCCTACTTCCGGAACAAGGGGTGGATCGAGTGAACGTCACCTTCATCGTGGGCCTACCGGGCTCCGGCAAGACAGAACTGGCAAGGCGCGAGTACGTCACGCAGGGCTACACCCTCATTGACGACCCCCGCACCATCTCAGTTGTCCGCGCCGAGGTTCTGACCGCCTACGCTGAAGGTGTCGGAGTGGTGATCACCGACCCACATCTCATCGGACCGCTCCACCGTGGCCGGGCACTCGGCTCCATCATGAAGTGGCTCCCGCGAGGGACGAGCTTCCAGTGGGAGTGGGTGTACTTCGCCAACGACCCTGAGGCTGCTCAGGCCAACATCGACCGACGTGCTGATGAGCGTGGACGTATCAACGTCATGCACTTCAGCCACAACTACAACATCCCCGTCGAAGGGGACTACACCTTTGAGGAAGCACGCTTCCTTCCAGTTTGGAGCCCAGATGCCAGCTAAGATCCCCGCCAACACCAAGCCGCTCAAGGCCCCTCCAATCAAGGACGTAGGTGTCGGAGGAGCCATGGCCCGCCTCATCTACAAGAAGGTGACCCGCGACAAGGCGTGAAAATGGGCGAGTTCCTCTCTGAGATCTCCCCCTGTCGCTACGTTGTCCGAGTATAGGAGCGCTCAATGATCGACCGACTTGCACTGCTGATGGATGATGACGACGACCGCGACAACGAGGTTGCCGGACGCACCGAAGCAGCAGAGTGCGCCGACCCCGCTCACCGCATGTTGACCGTCAGCCGCAAGCTCGGCCTGTACCAGATCTACAACGTGCGGGCCAAGAATCGGCGCAGCGGTGGGGTGATGATCGTGGGTGAAGTGGCTGAAGGCCATCACGCCTACGTGGACGAGTACACCTTCATCCGCCTACACGGCATCAACTCCAACCGCGTAGACGGGGCCGCTGAGTACCGCCGCACCTTCCATGTGGGTGACCGAGCCGAGTACCACAGCTACAACCTCAGCTACATCGGCACCATCACGGGCATCACCAACAAGACGGTGACCATCCAGCCTGATGGACAGAACGAGAAGAAGCGCCGCCTCAGCATCTACGAGTTCAGTTGGCGCAACCGGGATTTCAACGAGGCGGAAGCCAAGCGCCGCAACACTGACACCATGCGACACATCTGAATAGAAGAACGTATCTGACTTTCAGGGCCTTCGTGGCGTTGTATAGCTGTGCAAGGAGGCCACAATGGATTTCGACCTACATGACTCTGCGATCCTCGTTGGAGTGGCTGGTTCCCGAGCTTACGGGCTCCACACCGACACTTCGGACGTAGACCTCAAGGGCGTCTGCCTACCTCCACGTCCGTACCACTTGACCTTCCGCAAGCGTTTCGACCAGTGCGACAAGCCTGGGCAGATGGAACCCTTCCGCAAGTACCTCGACGCCGAGCAGATGGACGCCGCCGAACGCGAGAAGCTCGAGGGCGTCGTGTACGGCCTCGGCAAGTTCATGAAGCTGACCGCCGACTGCAACCCCGGAATGCTCGACGTGCTCTTCTGCCGCGACGAAGAGCTGCTCATGCACAACTGGGCCGGGCAGTTGCTCCGCGAACACCGGGACCTCTTCCTGAGTGGAGCCGCCAAGCACCGCTTCACCGGCTACGCCTTCCAGCAGCTCAAGCGCATCAAGGGACACCGGGCCTGGTTGCTCAACCCTCCGACCCACAAGCCGACCCGCGAGGAGTTTGGCCTCGGTGAGGAAGTGGTGACGCAGCATCAGCGCAACGTGCTCCTCGCCGCCATCGACAAGCAGCTTGACGAGTGGAAGTGGGACTTCGGCGAAATGGCCGACAGCGAGAAGATCCGCGCCAAGGACAACATCGCTGAGACCCTCGCCACCATCGGCGTGACCACCGACGATGAACTGTGGATTGCTGCCGCACGCTCCATCGGGATCGACGAAGGACTGCTCGAGGCCCTCAAGGGTGAGAAGCGGTACAAGGACGCCCAAAAGAACTGGAAGAGCTTCGAGACCTGGAAGCGTCAGCGGAACCCCAAGCGGGCTGCGCTGGAAGCTGCCTCCGGCTACGACACCAAGCACGGTGCCCACCTCGTTCGCCTGCTCCGCATGGGACGGGAGATCTTGACGACGGGCAAGGTGCATGTGTGGCGCGGCGGGATCGACCGTGAAGAGCTCCTCGCTATCCGCAAGGGTGCCTGGACCTACGACGAGTTGGTGGACTGGGCTGATCGCGAGAACGCCGCTCTCGGTGACATCTACACATCGTACTACGGTACCGAGAAGCAGCGTGTGACTGCGCGGGTGAAGAAGGGCCTCGAGCCCCTTCCCGAGCTCACTCCCGTGCTACCTTACAGCCCCGACATGGACAAGCTGGATGACCTCTACGTTCGTATCGTAGAGAGCGTCCTCTAAAAGGAGAACCAACGTGCCTCTTCTCTTTGCTACCCGAAGCTACGAGTACCTCGCCCCTACGTTTGTTGACGTAGACCCCTGCTTCGACCGGGGCGAGGTGCTGATCAAGACCTTCCCTGACGGGGAGCGGTACCAGCGCATCGAAACCTCAGTGCGTGACCGTGACGTGGTGTACCTCGGCGGCACCATCAACGACAACGACACGATGGAGATGTTCGACGCTTGCTGCGCGATTGTGGCCTACGGAGCTCGCTCTCTGACCATCGTGATCCCCTACTTCGGGTACAGCACCATGGAGCGCGCCAAGCCCAAGACGCGTGAGGTGGTGACTGCCAAGACGCGCGCCCGGCTGCTCAGCGCCATCCCCGAGGCCTACAACGGCAACCGGATCGTGTTCCTCGATCTCCATGCAGAGGGCATCCCCCACTACTTCGGAGACCGAGCCCACCAGATCCACTCTCGTGGACAGCCGATCATCCTCGACGCGATCCGCGAGATCGTGGCTGAGCAGGGCGTCGCTGATGCCGTGATTGGCTCCGCTGATGCCGGTGGTGCGAAGCGTGTGGAGTACATCGCCTCCGAGATGGGTGGCTGGCTCCCGGCCTTCATCGGCAAGCGACGCATCGACGGCGGGACCACCGAGGTGACCAACGTCAGCGCCGACGTCAAGGGCAAGTACGTGATCCTCGTGGACGACATGACCCGGAGCGGTAGCAGCCTCGTGGGTGGAGCGAAGAGCTACATGGACGCGGGTGCCATTGGCGTCAGCGCGATCCTGAGCCACGGCGTCTACACCAAGAGCCCCGCCGACACGCACGCCATGTTCGACGGCGTACTCGACGCGGTGTACTCCTTTGACAGCCACCCGCGCGCCGTGAAGATGGTGAACACCCTTGACAAGCCAGGCACCTCCGGCATCTTCCGCATCATGCGATGCGCTCCGGTGTTGGTGGACTCCGTGCTTCACCACCTCCCGCGAGGCTGGGGTGGCTCTCGATAGGCTTCACCTCCTACTTGAGATTGACCCCCCTCCGGAAGAGGGGGTGTCAGAAGGAGCCATGCAAACCCTTGCAGCTACCGAGGCTGCAAGGGCAGACCTCAACGTCGAAATGACCTCGTTGCTGTCCATGTACCAGGTCCGGTCAGCGTACCTGCTTCGGTGGCGCGAACTGGCGAACAACGAGGACAAGAGGCTGCTCCTCGTCTTGGACAGGAGGCCCTCCACCATGGAGCGGTACACCCCTGACATCCTCCTCGCGGAGGGTCAGTGCCTCAAGCACAGGGACCAGATCATCAACCGGAACACCTACGACGAAGTGATGGCTACCATTTTCAGAGATTTGGACGGCATCATCGCCATCACCAACACGAATGATCCTCAGAACCCATACCTGGAGATTGGAGTATGATTGCCGTGAACGACCGCGTGCTCACCGTGCGCCCTGAGTCCATATCGAATGACTGGATGCCCGAAGCACTCCTCTCGAGGAAGTGGGGCGTGTACGGAATTATCACCCGATTGAAGAACGGGCACGGCGCGGTGTTCACCGTCCGTCATGACGACGGGACGACGGGCTATTACGAACCGCGCGAACTGGCTCCTGAGGTTGTTGAACCACCTGTACAAGAAGTGGACAGGCTCGCGCTACTACTCGAGGATTGAATGGAACACGAAATCGTCATTGTCATGGGACCTCCGGGCGGCGGGAAGACCACGCACGTCCAATCCCTCGTGAAGCAGGGCTACACCCGCATCAACCGTGACGAGATCGGCGGGAAGCTGAACAGTCCCGACAGCAAGATCTACAAGGTGATGCAGGAGCAGTACAAGCGCGGGAAGCGCCGCTTCGTGCTTGACAACACCTACCGGAACGTCGCCGCACGCCGGGGCCTGATGGTGAACGCAAGGCAGCTCAACCTACCTGTCCGCGTGCTGTGGCTACAGACCACCCGTGAGCAGGCTCAGCTCTTTGCGGCCCGGCGTCAGATCCAGAAGTTCGGTGTGCTCTTCGGCAAGGCCGAGTACAAGAAGCACCGCAAGAACCCGAACATGTTCCCGCCCATGGCTCAGTTTGCGTACTGGAAGCAGTTCGAAGACCCGACCATGGCCGAGGGCTTCGACAGCATCGAAGAAGTGGACGTGGTGACCGACTTCGGCTCCGAGTACACGGGGAAGGCTCTGCTGCTCGACTACGACGGCACGTTGCGCCTGACCAACAGTGGTGACCACTACCCCAAGGAGATCGGGGACGTGCGCGCTCTGGAGGGACGTACCGCCATCATCCAGGAGTACATCGACAAGGGCTACCGGATCCTGGGCATCAGCAACCAGAGCGGTGTGAGCCAAGCCTCGGACAGCCCCAAGTACGTCAGCGACGTCACCTGCCGCGACTGCTTCGATGAGACCAACCGGCAGCTCGGACATGACATCGAGTACCTGTTCGCCCCTGACCGTGGTGGACCCCCGAGCTCCTACTGGCGCAAGCCGATGGCAGGCATGGGCGTCGTGTTCATCGAGAAGTACAAGCTCAACCCGGACGCCTGCATCTACGTGGGCGACATGAAGAGCGACCAGACCTTTGCGGCACGGGCGGGCTTCCAGTTCGAGTGGGCGAAGGACTTCTTCGGTGATTGAGACCGGCACCGAACTTGTGGTGGTATCCAACGAGGCCATCTTGTCGCTCCTTGAGAAGCGGGCTGTGGTTCATGGGGGTGGCGTTGCCCTCCTCATACGGAACTCAGTCAAGGACTGTGAGGAGGGCCACATCCCCTTCTCTTCGCTTGCTGCTCTGCTGTTGATTGTTCAAGGAGACTGAGAGATCATGGACCGACGCCGCTTTGCACGTCTCGCCTTCTTCTGGATGGTGTGGCCCGTACTTCGACTGCTCATGATCCCCTTCTACAAGGTGGACGTCAAGGGGCGGGACAAGGTTCCCAAGGGGCGTCCGTTCGTCATTGCGCCGAACCACGTCACCTACGCGGACTTCTTGTTCGTGATGGCAGCTTTCAAGGTACCCGTCACCTCGCTCTTGTGGCACGTCCACTACGACCGAGCCAAGTGGCTGTTCTCCTTGGCTGGCTGTCTACCCGCTGTGCCCCGAAGCGTGGACCGGTTCCTCTGCAACCAGACCATCCAGACTGCCCAAGAGCGCCTGATGGACGGTGAGTGCATCGTGGTGTTCCCCGAAGGCGGGCTCCGAGAGGAGGCTACGGGCATCCAGCAGATGCGACAGGGCTACAACTACATGAGACCCACCATGCACGACGGCGGATACGTGGCCCCAGTGCTCCCGGTGACGATCTCAGGGTTGTGGGGCTCGCATTGGAGCCGCAAGGACGGTGAGCCCACTCAGAAGAAGGCGCGCTGGTTCGGTGGACGGCGTGTGGTGACCGTGATCATCCACGACCCCGTCTATGAGATCGAGCCGAACGCTTTGCAGCAGATCATCGAGGCCAGCCACCCTCCGGGTAGCCCCGAGTACGATCACAACGCAGAATTCGAGGCCTGAAACGCAAGTCAGGCACGTCCTGTGACCAAATGGAGGCCATGTGCTCGACTACAAGACCGTGCGGGAAATGACGCCCGCCAACTGCTATCACAGCCTGATCTTCGGACAAGTGACCGGTAGCCTGGAAGGGAAGCCTTCCATTGGCGACCCTCAGAAGACCTTTGGTGAGATTGTGGTGGACGCACTCCGCGACGAGCTCACACTGCTGGAGAACAGCCGCGCGATCACGGGCAAGGACCTTGACACCGTGTCGGCTTACTTCTGCACCAAGGCCGAGCAGCTCCCCGATGAGCTGCGTGACATCTCCCTGTTCAAGATCAAGGCGGCTACCCATGTGCTGGCGACCCGCGACGAGGTAGTTTCATGAGACGCTTTCTGTTTGTGTTCGACACCACGGGTTCCATGAACTCCTGGATCCGAGAGGTGCGCAACAACGTCGCACTGATCGCTGGCCGTGTCCTCGACGAGGATGAAGATGCAGAGGTAGGCTTCCTGGCCTACGGTGACTACTGCGACCGGACCAACATGATCCAGGACTCCACCAACCCATCCTTCTCCTACACGGGACAGGTACCGGGCGAGGCAGAGACCGCAGACCTGAGCTTCTTCTACGACTCGAGCTCCATCGAGCGCTGGCTCGCCGCCAACCGCTCGACCAGCGGCGGTGACCACCCTGAGTGCGTGGAGTACGTGCTCCGCTACCTCCGCTCCTACCATGTGCCCCACGCCAAGGCTGCGGGCGACGAGCTGATCGTCATGTGGGTAGGCGACGCACCTCCGCACGCGCTGAGCAATGGACCCTACGGGAACAACCCCCACGGCCTCAACTGGCAGACAGAGCTCGCCGCCGTCAAGGACGATGCGACCTTCTACATGGCGCTGTGTGGTCCTGACCCAGCGGCTCGGGCGACGTGGACCACGATGGCTACCGACTCCGGTGGCGTGATGATCGACATCCGCAACATCAACAACCTCGCGACCACGATGATCGCCGTAGCCAAGGCTGCCGGTGGCGGACTGGACGAGTACGCTGATGAGCTCCGCGAGGGCGGCGCGGATGCTGAGATGGAAGAGATCCTCGTTGATCTCGGAGCAACCTGCCACGACTGAGGGAAGCATGTCACGTAGCAAGAAGCTCGTATTCGGGCTGGATGCACTATCAGATGCCGGAAGGGCTTACCTCCGTCAGGGGTGGTGTGTTGATGAAGACCCCAATCACCTACAAGTTTCGGAGTGGTCGTTGCTTGACAACATCTACGACAGCGGTGAGGGCGAAGAGCTGGACTCTGTACCGGAGTCTTTGTGGGAAACCCTCGGCCTGTCTGCTGAAGACCGTGCTGAGATTGCAGAGTTGTGGGCTGAGAATGCCGACAACGAGGTGGAATTCGAATGACTGACGGCTACGCACTCATCGACCTGAAGACCCGAGACCTCATCCGTGTGAAGGGGCGTGTGGTGCATGGCACTCGCACTCCTTTGGAGCACTACCTCGAGGAGCAGAACGGGCGTCACTTCGATTCTGAAGCTTTCGAAGAGGTTGACCCCTCCCGAATCTCCATCATCCAGGTGTCCCTGGATGTAGAGGTGGAGTTCCCTTCACCCAAAACCGACAACGAAGATCCACGGTTCCTCACCGAACTGCTGTAGGAGCAACAATGCCCACGCCCAACGCTGAGTACTTCCCCGACCTCAACATCCCCTCCATGGGTGGGCCGGTGAGCCCGCAGATGACCATCATGGTTTGGGCAGATGCCACCAAGGCGTTCGCTTGCACCGCTGCTGAGATCCCTGACTCTGAGAAGAGCAAGATGCGCGGTGACGGCTACCCGGCGCTCCACATCGGTGAGCGCAACCTCGCTCTGATGGGTGACCACCTCGGGGTGTGGGCGCAGACGTTGAAGCGTGCGGACATTCCCCAGCTCGCCACCATCGACAGCCACAACTGGAACGACCCGCTCCAGATGAAGGAGCTTGCCGTGTACGGCGAGCACGCTGACGAGAACTCCTTCGAGGCCGAAGTGGTGGACGCCGTTGCGCCCTACATCGACTACCGAATCGCCAAGACCACCTTCGACAGCTTCTTCGAGACCGACCTGAAGGAGCAGCTCGAGGGCTTGCATGAAGGCCTTCACCCGCTCCAGGTGTGCGTGGTTGTGGGCGGCTTCGTGACGCACATCGTGGTGAGCTCCATCGTGCAGCGGGCGACCGCCATGGGCTATCAGGTTGTGGTGCCCAGCTTCCTGGTGGGTGACTTCAAGCGCATCCACCACAACAACTTCCTTCGCAACGTGTTTCCAGCATGGGGCGTCAACGTCGTGAGCTCCGAGAGTGAGCTCTGCGACCTTCTGGGCATCCCCGCAGGACTGCCCGCTGAGGTGAGAGGATGAGCGACGAGATCAAGACCATTCATGTGAACGGCAAGGTGAGCGACATGTGCGGCATCACCTGGCCCGATGGCAGTGACCATGACGGCTACGTGCCCTCTGGCATTGGCATCGGTGGCGGTGACTACCTCGAGCTGGAGATCAACGCTGCTACCGGGCAGATCCTCAACTGGCCCGGCCTTGAGGCCGTCGAAGCGGCTGCAGCCGAAGCCGCTGAAGAGAAGGCAGAGCGCGCCCGTGACCACGAAGAGGCTCAACGCAACCGACGGAGCCGATTCGGGAACGAGTTCTGAGATGCCCAACGACCCACCACACCGAAGGCGAAGACCCTTCATGGTGCAATCTCTGGGACGGCAGCCCTACGACGATTGGATGACAATCGTTGAGGATGGGCAGGCTATCCTTTGTGGCGTCTGCAAGATGACTTCATGGTCACCCGGCGACGTGGAGAACGGGTACTGCGGCAAGTGCCAGAAGTTCTATCAGATCCGCACGGCGGTAGGCATCAACGTCAGGGAGTGTGAGCTCTGCAACGAGACCATCTTCAACTCTGACAAGCACGAGTGCGGAGACTCTGAGTGGAAGCCAGGCCCGTACAACAAGCACCCCTTCGAGCCACGTCTACGTGCTGCCCGATCCACAAGACTCGAGATCAACGAGTGCAAGTGCGGCACGACCTTCATGGACGATGGTGAAGGCCTCTGTACCGCATGTCGGGACGGCAACGCCTTCAGGCTGAAGATGCTGTTCGCTGACGACGAGGAGGACTGAATGGAGCGTGGACCTGAGGTGGGCATGATCATTCACTTCGTGGGACCATGGCACGACCTTACCGGAACAGTCGTGTTGACCTATCCCGAGAACTTCGGTGCTCGGATTAGGGATGCGAACGGTGACTACTGGTGCGTAGGTGACCTGCCCATGGGGAACTATGAGCACGGCTGGGAGTTCATAGGGTGGGCTGACCCCGTCGACCGTCTTGAACTGTTGATGGAGGTTTGAGTGGCACGAATGGTACGGGTGTTCTGGAACCCCATCAACGACTTCGTGATGGCAGAGATCATCGAGGAGATTCCCGAGGGTGTGACCGTGTATGCAGAAGGACACGGCACATGCAGCTTCACCTGGGCAATGGTGGAGGAGATGGACGCCAAAGGGCTCGATGAGTCAAGCCCTTCCCGCCGCCTTCTGCACATGCACTGGGATGACGAAGCCGAACAGGAGAGAGTTGATGCCCTTGGACTTACCTGAGAATCCTGACATCACCGAGAAGCGTTGGCACATCCGGGGGGCGAACAACATCGTCCGGGTGATCATCCGCAACCGCTACGCTCACATGGGTCACGAGGACCTGCTCAACCTTCGGATTGAGTGTAGGTGGGACACCGGACCCGAGAGCTGCGAGTGGCGCACCGTTCCCGGTACAGTCACCCGGCTCATGAAGAAGGATGAGGCGTACCGAAGGGCGGCTGTGATCTATCACGGCGATTGGGTTGGAATCATCGAGAGGGCTGGCGGCGACTACGCTCACTATCTCGTAGCCGCGAACCGCGCTCAAGAAGCGTCTCATCCTGATAGGATGACACTACTGATGGAAGGATGAGCTATGCGCATCAACGGCATGACAGGACCCGCATTTTGGCACGGTGAGCTCCCCAAGGAGATTGACCGGCTACTCGCGGGACGTGAACAGAACCTGGACCTCCCCGAGGAGTTTGAGGTTGCGGCTCCCATGACCCGTGACGTGGTACGCGCCACGCTGCTCGGAATGGTGACCGACTACGAGCCCGACCTTCAAGGCGTCGAGGTGACTTCCATCCGGGTGGTTGACGGCCAGCAGAAGGGTGTCGGGCGCAAGTTCAACATCCGGAGGTTCAGGCGTCAGGTATCGGACGTGAACACCGTCGCTGACGTGGCAGAGGCACTCGTGAAGATCGCCTCCTTCTACGCCCCCGACTACGGCAAGGTCGGACACCCGTGTCACCAGTGGTGTCCCGTGTGGGGTAGCTGCCCCGACATCCAGCAGGTTGCGATCACCAGCCTCATCCAGCACTTCTGCACTGCCTACGGAGAAGCCTCGGCATGACCGAGTTCCTGGCCAAAACGCTGATCATCGCGTGCCGGACCGTTTGGTGCATCGGGATGCTCGTCCTGTCTCTCTTCGGCTTCGTGTATGTCGTAGAGCTTTTGCCCTGGCAGGTAGTAGCGGGACTCGCAGTGCCCATAGCCCTTCTGACGGTGTTCTATTTGGTGGTGATGCTGCGTCTGGACGACTTGCGCGGGAACGACCGAGCGACCATCATGGAAGAGAATCGGATGGTGTTCAGCCTACCGCTGCTTGTCGTTGCCTTTGTTCAAGTCATCTACTGGCTCAAGTGGCCGAAACGCTCGGAGGACCCTGAATGAGAGGACCCCACCACATCCGATCGACAGATTGGACCTGTGTGTTCTGCAACAAGCACCGGGACGCCATGCCTCAAGAGAGGTTCGAGCTCTGCTCCCGCGCTCCTGAGTTCACCGACCTACCCCGCCCCGGACAGATGTGGTTCATGGGGACCGGATACGGTGAAGGCTACGGCATTGTGACTCACGTGGCTCCCTCTGGGTCCTATCGGACTGGAGCGTGCGTAACCGCCCGGAACATCTACACGTTTGAGCGCAACGATGAAGGTGGCTGCGACTATGGACGTGTCGCCACCAACTGGCCTCCGCGTAGGTGGCGTCTGATTCAAGACGTGGACATCAACCCGTGGAACGAAACTGACGTGGACCGGATCGAGCTGCTTCTTGAAGCGTAGGTGAGGGTTTCGAACTCCTCGCCCTTTCTTGGTCCAGCTTTGTCTTTTGACTGAAAGAGGACCAACAATGCCCAAGTGGAATTCCCGCACTCCCGTCCGCCCTGGCGCAGTCCGCCCCCGCAAGGTCAAGGTAGAGATTGACCTTGACGTGGACGTGCCCACAGCGGCCCCAGAACCCGCGCCTGTCGCCCCTGTTGCTGACGGGCGGACACCGGCCCCGGCTCCCAAGCCAGCGCAGACACGGCACGAGTCCTTGCGCGTGACTACCACTCCCACGCCCGATGGCGTGCATGTGGAGATCCTCAACAACACGGACACCACCTACATCGTGTTCCTCACCCACTCCGACAGTGATGGTGTGTATGGCGCGAAGGTGGCCGAGCGGAACGTGGTCATTCCGGTGACCGACATCACTCAGAAGCACGGGACGTGGACGGCGACGCTGTTGGACGCCACGGACATGAGCCTGCTCCACACCTCCGACTTCGAGCTTGAGCTCAGCGTGGAGTGGTTGGCCGAATCCCTCGGACGGGTGGACATCCGGTTTGCAGAAGCTGATGGAGTGCTGGACCGGCTGGGGTGCATCGCCATCCAGCCCGGACCTCCGAATGAGGAGCCGATGTACGGCCCCGATGTGGAGGACTTCTGCATTGCGGTGCTGTGGCCTGACATCCCTGATGACTTCGACACGGACGGCATCGAGTTCTCAATGGAGATTCACCGACCCGGTTCGGGCGGGATCTACTACACCGAGACCGGACCGCTTGCTCGCCTTGCTGGCTACAAGGTGATGGTGGAAGACCACTTCCCATCCTCGGAGCCCGGCAACTGGGGCGTCAGGGTGATGCTCGGCTCCCGTGTGATGGGGCAGGCAGTGTTCCGCATCGGCGGTGGCGGACCTGGCACCCCGGCAAACTCTGAGATTGCAGTTGAGGAATTCGGCATCAGCCTCGTTAGTGGGTCATAGGAGGCCAGGAACATGGGTTCGAGTGTGTATCGAGGTAGGAGTGCGTCCCTTGACGGACGGTGGCTCAACATCTGGATCAGCCGTGAAGAGATGGTGTGGGGTGAAATGCGGTGGACAACCACCTCGCACAGCCTCGACACCGAGAGCATGGAGGTTTCAAGCTCTCGTAGTTGGCATCAGTACCGGACTCAAGCCCACTACATTCCGACGGCCGACTTCACCCTGAAGGACTTCAAGACCAAGGGTATTGATGCGGCCCCGAGCCTCCGCAAGAGCGACTACATGGAAATGGACATGGGGTACTACCATCAGGAGACCCTCTTCCGGACGCTCAGTGCTCGCACCTTCCTCCAGATGTGGGCCGCGATCCCCGCACGCCCTGGTATCCCCCTGACGGACCGCTTCATCCTTGTACTCTGCTCCGATGCGCTCGACGAGAGCTCCCACATGGAGAGAGCCTTCAAGGCAGCATCAATCAAGGCTCAAGCCCTACCGCCTGACAGCCCCTACGCACACATCTTCGACCAGAAGAACCTGAACATCAAGGACTACAATGCCAACCGTTGAACAGCTCGAAGCTCCGACCTACCGCACCTCCAGCCTCTGCACCGACATCCTCGTCGCTACCGACATCCCCGAGGACGACCTGCCCAACTGGGAGGGCTGGCAGGAAGAGGGACGCGCTCTGCTGGGCGACACGATGGTGGACCGTCGTGGCCCCGCTCCCACCCGCGCGGGACGACACTTCCTGCTCATCGGGCGTGCGAACCCTCCCTACTGCCACACCGACGGCTTCGTCTGCACTCCGGGCGGGTTCGTGGACTACGGCGAGGACCCCAAGGACTGTGCCCCGCGCGAGCTCAAGGAAGAGACCGGCCTCGAGCGGGACTTCATGACGCTCATCGACGTGTACGGAGCCACCGACCGTGACCCCCGCCGCCACGTTGTCAGCCTCGCCTACTGCTGCCGTGTGACGCCCGCTGAGGCCCGCAAGGCTCGGGGAGACGACGACGCCTTCTGGACCGCCTGGATCCATGAGGAGGACATCCGCTCCGGCAAGATCATCTTCGGCTTCGACCACGGGGACATCGTGCGTGACGGCATGGCAATCCTCGCGATGATGACGGTATAATGGAAGCCCGAGGCTACCAAGGGTGCTGGGACCGGGCCGTTAAGCGACAGCTCGATGAGCTCGGTAACACCGCCAACGGCTACATCACCGACGCGATGTTCCATGAGGAGATCGCCAAGGAGAAACGGGGCAGGTTCCTGTTCGCCGCCGTGTTCGTGGTAATAGGTGTAGGAGCCACCGTGCTTCTTCTACTTGAAATCGTGAAAAGCCTCTGAGTACCTCCCCCTTGGGTACGTTATCATGAGGTAACGGAGGTGCCATGTCAACCGAAATCCTGAAGCCGCTCGAGTGGGGATTCCCCATCACTTTGAGCCGCAACACCGACATCCCCGCCTTCTGGATGAAGCGATTCTTCCGGTGGTTGGACCGTGGGTACATCGACGCGCCACACCCTCAGACTGGGATGCCCGCACGGTGGAGCCTCGCTCCCGAGGACATGCACTCCCTGTTCTGGTACTCCAAGGACTACCGACGCTTCCTCAAGAACCCACGACGCGCCGAGCTGGACGCGAACTACCGACAGTTCTTTGCGATGACCATCTGCGGCGACCCCTCCACCGAGCTCAAGGTGCCTGCGCTGGACATTCAGCTCCAGTGCTTCGCTGACATGGTGGCAGAGTACGGCGTCGAGAAGATGCAGTGGCGCTACTCCCCCGTGCCTGCTGACTGGAGCGAGTTCGAGCGGGTGGCTCAATTCATGGCCGACCTGGGCGTGCGGGAGTGCTACTTCAGCTTCCTCCACAGCGAGACCGCGATCCCCGAGACCCGTGACGAAAACGAGCGCCGGGAGATCTTGCGGCAGATGTGCGCCATCCTCGACAAGCACGACATGATGCTCCTCGGGTGCTGGGACGACGACTCCTTCAGGGGAGTTGCGGACAACTTTGGACCGGCTACGTGTGTCAACGCCTACTGGATCGACCAGATCTATGGTATAGACAACCTGGGGCTGATGCACCCCAAGGTTGACGACTGCCGTTGCTCAGCCGCCATTGAGGTAGCTACCCAGACATCACTTGCCTGCCCACACGCCTGCACCTACTGCTACGCAGCTCCCGCCAACATCGAAAAGGCGCGGATCCTCGAAGAGGGTAAGAAGAAGGCTGCGCTGGGCAGGCTCAACGTAGTGGAGAACGACTGAATGCCAACCAAGCACTCGAACCCGATCGAAATCAAGGGCAACATCGTCAAGGTAGATTCCGCCGACGATGGTGTGTTCCTGAACCTTCAATCCTTCACCAAGCTCTACCGGGTATTCGTGCCCACATTGCTTGCGGACGGCTTGGACTTCCCACTCGAGACAGGCAGAGAGATCAAGGCCCTGTCCATCGAGAACTGGCGTGCCGGTTTTTGGGTTGCACAAGGGGTGAAACTTCAGTAGACTTCATAGAATGCGCTTTTGTGAAACGGGTCATGCCGTTACAATACTGCGCCACCCGACAAACCTGTGTGACGATGCCTGTGGTTGGGCAATAAAGGCTCTGAGTTTCTCGTAGGCTCAGTTCGTTACGCTGTGACAAGACCGAAAAAGGGGTACAGATTCAATGGCACGCACACACACCGAGACGGACTTCGTCCCGACGGACGTCAACCAGCTCATGGCATTCCGCAAGTACATCATCGGTGGACTGCGTGGACAGAAGGTTCCCGAAGAGGACATCGACGACAAGTTCCAGGACATCATCATTCACTGCATGGCGTCCAACTTCTTCCCCCGTGTGAAGGAGAAGGTAGATGCGGGGCTGATGACTCCGCGTCAGTTCCGTTCGTACCTCGGTACGACCATCCGGAACTGCCTCGTGAACGGCTGGAAGAAGGACAACCGGGACGCCAACACCAACGCCATGAGCCTCTCGGTGCCCTCGGACGACTCCGAGCCCGCTCGCGGCACGGTGGACCTCGACCGGTTGCAGCAGACCAGCAACCTCTCGGAGCTCAGCATTCCGGCAGAGGTGGTGGAATCGGATCTCATTCGGTACATCGCGGAGCGCAAGCCCGCGTTCCTCCCCACCTTCATCCTGCGGACCATGGGCTACCGCCCGGCAGACATCAGCCGGATCATCGGCAAGCGCAAGGAGACCATCCACTACCGCGTGAAGAGCCTCCACGCCCTCATCACCGAGTACCTCGCGGTGACCAGGGACGGAGCCAAGCCGAGCAAGCGGAAGCGCACAAGCACCTCCGTCGGCCCGGTGTACCTCGTGAAGGGCGACAACCCCTTCCAGCGAGGCTCGTGCTACGTGTTGTGGGACACCCTGAACGCCATCGGGAACCCAGTGACGATGCGGGAGATTGTGGTGATCACCGGGCGACTGATGGATCAAGGCAAGTTCGCCTCCCGCCGCAGCCCCGAAGAGGTAGCTGGAACCTTCGTGGCAGTGGCACTTGAGAAGGAAGCAATCGGAGAGACAGCGGCCCCCAACGGTAATACCCGAGGGGGCCGCGCAGTTCAGCACGCTGCGCGCACACGCTACCGCTTCGTAGGCATCCCGAACCCGTACAAGCATTGGGCAGGTAGCCACCCCATCTACGACGCCCTCGTGACCCGTGGCACCTTCGACTTCAACGACCTCCTGACCACGGTGGACGCACTGCTCGACAGCGGCGCGATCAAATCCCGACGCCCGGCTGACGGCATTGCCTGGGGGTTCATCGAGACCGCCCGTGGCTACAAGGCCATCGAGCGTGCCGAAGAGAACCCGGTGATGCCGGGTGACGTGGTTGCAGCAGCGGTGACCCGTGCGACCGTGATCACAGGCCTCGCGGTGAACGTGCCGACGCCCGTGCGCTACGCCTTCTGTGGAGCGAGCCCGTACCGACGGGGCATCAACTTCAGCATCTGGGCTGCGTTGGTTGCGCTGGGTACGTGGACACGGGACGACGTGGACGCGGTGACTCAGCAGTTGATTGACGCGGGCACGATCAAGACCCGGCGACCCGCTGACCAGATCGGGTACCAGTTCTACAACAACCTCAAGGACTACGCGGGCCTCTACAAGGAAGTGGACGGCGACAAGCCGGTTGCTGCCCCGCCCGTTGCGGCTGTTGACCCGGCCTCTGCCTCCTACCTCCTGAAGGGTGAGAACCCCTACAGGCGCGGCATCAACCACAGCATCTGGGTGACCCTCGTGACCCAAGGCGCGTGGACGGAAGCCGACGTGGAGCGGATTGCCGCTGCGGTGGTTGCCTCCGGCATGGCGAAGAGCCGACGCCCCGCTGACCAACTCAGCTACCAGTTCCTCAACACGCTCCGCAAGTGGTACCCCGAGCAGTGTGTGGCGGCGGCTGCAGCCTGAAACCAGTATGACCGCGAACCGGGTTCGCCGATCTCATGGAGGTTCACACGTTCTACGACCAACAGGGAGTAGAAAACGATGAAAACCTTCTGGATCAGCGGCCCGTCGCCGTTCAAATCAGCACGCTCAATCAACGCCATCATCTTCGGAAACGTCATGGCGGCGCAGACGCACTTCGACCGGCCACTCACAAGGCCCGAGATTGCCGGTTTGATCAAGCGGATGAAAGAGCGAACCCTTATCAAGTCCAAGCAGGACAACTGGGCTCTCTACAACAACTTCATGACGAACATGAAGCACTACAAGCTGGTGGAGCAAGAAAAGCCGGGCGGCACGCAACCTTCAGCCTGACAGCTTGTTTGAGAGACCATGACCACTACATGCCAAGGATGCGGCCATCACTGGACCGCCGAAGAACTCAAGCGGACCGGCGTACACCACTTCAGCGCCATCAGCCAACGTCGTGTCGTAGCGGAGCCCACGGGCACTCGCTGGGAGATCAACTTCGGGCCTGAAGGTGACATAGTGAACATCAAGCAGTGCAACCTGTGTCCCATCGTGCTCATCAGTGGCGCGGTGGCTGAGGGATAGATGCCGATTTCAGACCACATTGCTTGCCCACGGTGCAAGGAAGGCATTGGAGCGGAGTGCGTTCAGCGCGACCCCGACGACCCTTCCGACGCGGGCCAACACTCCGACAGGATCCACGCCTTCATAGCGGGTGGCTCTCTTGAGGACCGTGTGACCATCCACCTTGAGACCGAAGAGGCGCTTCGGAAGCTCGGGTGGGACTCTGACGGGTGCAGCCTCTTCCTGAACGATGAAGAGATCGCCGCGCTACCCTGAAAGAGTTCGAACTTCGTGAACGGCCTCTAACTTCTGAGTGCCGCTCCCCGTTAGAGGGGACACAACAAGAGGCAGACCAATGACCCGGATCGCAGAGACGTAAGGACCCCACAAGAAGCCTCCGTAGAGGATCGTGCAGTTTTCACAAGCTACACCTTCACTCACTACTACGGATACTTCAAAATGGACGCCAACTTCACCCTCGACAGCGACAAGATCGAAACTCTCGCTGCCGCCGACATCTCTGCCAACCTCTGTAAGAGCCGCCAGTTCTGGGACGAACTCAAGAAGGACATCGGTGCGGACTACCGCAACGAAACCCTCGCTGAGAGCTCCGAGGCGCGCTCCGAGCTTCGCACCCTCCGCACGGAGGCCGTTGCCGAAGCCACCAAGCGGATCAACACCGCCACCACCGACGCGATCTCCCAAGCCACGAAGGATGCCGAAAAGGCTGCCAAGGACAAGCTGACCCGAGAGATCGGTAGCCGGTGGGGTTCCTTGAGCACGATCGCGAACGAACAGTGGATCAAGACCGAGATGCGCGAGCTCATCCGTGAGCAAGTGCGCCAAGCCTTCGGACGTACCGCAGCTCAGCTTGCCCGTGCCTCCATGAAGAGCGCCAAGCTCGAGGAGTTGCTCGACGGGTGCGACGATGAGTACGCCCTCCGTGGCCGGTTGAACGAGGCTTGTGGTACTGGAGCGGCAGCAGCCGCCAACGCGATCCTCGGCAACCCCGGCAACATGCAGCGCCTCGAGATGCTCCTCGAAGAGGATCTCGACAGCCAGGCCATTCGGCAGGCTCTGAGTGGAGGTGCGAAGTGAGCATCCACACCGAAGCCCAGCTCGAGGCGATGTTCCAAGCCGCCTCCGATCTCGACACTCTCATCCAGAGCTACACCCGCACACGCCACGACGTCGACAGTGAGTTCCCTGCCTATTGGGACATCGACGAGATTGACGAGGGTGGAGCCACGCTGACCACTCAGGAGTACCAGTGCTCCTGTTGTGGACCCGAGACCCGTACCGAGTACATCAGCATCGCTGACCTGCTCGACCACGACATGCAGCGTGCTCACGTCGCGAGAGAGGCCCGTGAGCGCAAGGCACAAGAGGAGAGGGAGCAGCGTGCGGCTGACCAGAAGAAAGCCGAGGAGCGCCGTGAGCGTAGCCAGCTCGCCACCCTTCAGCGCAAGTACGGGAGCACATCGTGAAGCCCTTGTACGACAGCTCGTGGGAAACCAACGAAGACGAGGAAGATTGGGAGAACGACAGCTTGCAGACAGGCGAGCACCGGCTCTACCGCTTCAGCTCCAAGGCTGATTTCCGCAGCATTGACCACTACGCAGACTTCACCGACTTTGAGTTCACCAAGCCTGGTGTCTACAAGGTGTGGGTGACGAGCGGCAGGTGTGGGCGCTGTAGCCCTCCCTGCTACGAACAGACCCTTCACTCCAAGTTCCACGCCGCTGACTGGCAGCCCTTCGTGCTGTTTGAGGATGACTGATGCCCCACACCTAAGCTCGAGACCCTCCCGAGGATCTCCACCCGAAAAACGCTGAGAACACTCAACCAACTACGGAGATCCTAATGGACAACCTGACCCCGCACTTTGACTTCAAGATGAGCCTTCCACTGGCTCAGTACCACAAGCACAAGCTCGAGAGCCGAGCAGACGCGCAAGCCAAGTACGAGCGCTTCAACACCGCTCGCTCTGCCATCTTCGACAATGGCATCACCAACAGCAGCAGCCTCCCCGAGGACGACCCTCGCCGGGTGGAGTACGAGGCTGCATCTGCCGCACGTAGCGGAAGCCCTTGGCGTGACAGCCTGAAGGAGCTCTGGACCCTGATCGTCAGCAAGGACGAGAAGGAGAAGTACGACGCCGCGTGGAACGACTTCTACTTCAGCGATGCCAACGCCTCGGATGACCCCAAGGAGGTACTGAGCCCGGACGGTGCCTACAAGATTGTCATCACCAGCCACAAGACCACGCCCGGATGCTGGGCCTACACCAAGGGCACCGTGTTCAAGATGGCACTCGGGACGTGGCTCTACGTCAACGAGGTGCGCCGGAACTACTCGAGCCTGTGGCATGAGTGGGTGTACCGCGAGGATGGGAACTGGCTGCTCAGCGGCGAGAGCTACATGGGACAGACGTCCATCAACCTCGCAACGCACGAGAAGTACAGCTTCAGCCCTTCCGAAGCCTACTTCGGTGGCGGCTTCTGCTGGGTGAACGCTACGCCCAACAAGGACGGCACCATGATTGCGGCTGAAGGATGCCATTGGGGCGGACCCTACTTCGTGCAGTTCTACGACTGGACCGACATGACCATGCCACCCATGCCCATCGGCAACAGCGGTGAGCACGAGGAGTGTCACGGGTGGCAGGAGGACGACGCATCCTTCCTTGTGGGTGCCACACGCCTCATCCGCCTGAGCGATGAGGTGGATGTCGAGACGGCCTACGACCACGACCTTGAGGACGCGGACGGCAACCGCATCATCACCGACGAGGAGTACGACCGGCTCGAGGATATGGTGGACGAGGGTGACACCTCTGAGGCAGAGCGTCGCAAGATCTCCGTGCTGTGGGAGCGCCCGCCCGCGCGGAAGCTCTACGACCAGACCGTTGAGTACCTCGGTAGGCTCCACAAGCTCGCCGCCGACTACCCTGAGAAGTACACCAACTTCGACGACTCGGCGCTGGTAGCTACCATCAAGAGGCACTGGAGGGCGATCCCCGAGGGTGAGCGCCCAGAACTCTCCGTGTAGATTTGCGGGCTGCGGGGTGCATGGGCTGTTCGAGGGCTCATGTACTCTGTAGTCAGCATAGATGTTCAAGTACGGCAGACGGTCCCTTCCCCTGCCGTATACCTGAACCAGCCTCCAATGAGCGACACCCGCCGCGCCCTGATTCGGGAGTTGGAGCGCCGTCCTGACCCGATGGTCTTTGATGTTCTGACCGTTGAGGTGATGGCTACCGCATTCGCTCAGATTGAGCGGTGGGACCTCCGTGTGGACTCCGTGGAGCTCAGCTCCCGCATGTATCGCGATCTCGTCAACTCTGACGAGAACCGGTTCGTAGAGTTCACGGACGCGGCGGCAAGCACCCTGTTCGGCGTGTCGCTGACCATCAACCCGACCTCCGACATGGGCTACGTCCGGTGCGACCCCGTGTATGGCGTGGTTGAGTGCCCGCTCCACTACGCCGAAGCAAGAGATGAAATGGCTGCCTGAGTTCCGTGCAAGTAGGCACGTTGAGCTCACATGGAAGAGACCGAACAGCATAGTCGACTCGACGAGTTGATGGGCGACACCCCGGATCCCCATCCGTTCCCCGATCTTCGCTACACGTCTCCCATGACCATCGAGCAGCTCCTTGCGATCCTTTACGAGGTGGAGCTCTGGACTGGACGTAGCTTGAACTTCAAGGTGGGAATGCCCAACGCGATTCGCCGTGAGTTGGTAGTGGCGGGATGGGATGAGGAACGCCTACTGACCCTCCCCGGCCTTGGTGAGCTGGCATGGTCATCGGCAGCCAACCGGTTCTATCTTGCCGTTCGCACCAGCCTCTACAAGGACCCCAAGGCGAAAGCCGCCGTGCGAGCCCTGACGGCTAAGTCCAAGAGAGACAAGCCCCCAGACCTTGAGAAGTATCCACACCCCCGACTCCTGCTCTACGTGGCAAGGGACGAGGAAGAAGTGCGCCCCGCTTTCGTGGGCTTCGGATCCAAGCCACTCTATTGAGGACCACATGCCTGAAGAATCAGAGCAACATGCGAGGCTCGAAGAGCTGATGGGGGAAGACGGCGAGCCCGTCCCGCCTCCAGAGTTCCCAGACCTTGTGTTCACGCCGCCCTTGACTGCCCTGAAGCTCAGCGGGTTGCTGCGTCAGGTTGAGGTGTGGGCGAAGCTCGAAGCGTACACTCACACCTCATGGGCTATCTCCCTGATATCCGTGGACCGAAGGGAGCTACTCATCGACGGGTGGGACTCAAGTAACCTGAAGGGATTCAGTATCGGTAAGTTCGAACGGGTGCGTGGAGCCCACTCAGTCCTCATGATCTCTATACGCTCCTTGCGTGGCGAGACCTCCCGTGGGATGGCTAACGCGCTCATCAGTGCCCGGAAAGAAGCCGATCAGGCAAGTGGATTCAAAGGGCATGTAGATGGTCACGTCCGCCTACTGCTCACCCTCCGACGGGCGGACGAAGAAGACGCTGTTCGAGCCAGTGTCGCAATCTATTCCGAAAGGCTCTGACTTTCACGCTACGAAAGGCGTTGAAGGAGTAGCACGGAGCACGAATTGTATAAGTACACCGCCATCGCACCTCGAGACCTCGCCTACTTCGGTGGCGACCAGACCCTCCTCGATCTCCACGCAGCAATGCGCAAGGCCGACGAGGCATGGCAGGGGGCAGCGGCGTTCGACCTCGGATACGACGTGGTGCGCGAGCTCTGTACCGACTACATCGCTGCCTCCTACAAATTCCAGAAGGCCCGTTGGGGCCGCATCCGCACCCGAATGAGCGCATCAGCTCTGATGAGGTAGACATGGACATGGACTTAGACACCGCCACCCAAATCACTGCTGGAGCCTCGGATGCTCAAATCTTCGCGGTGATCCTCGCCTCCTACCTGTTCAGCTTCTTCGCCTACGCATGGCTGCACTCCAACCAGCCCGCATCCTTCCGCAACGTGACCTTCTACCAGCGCACGCAGGCCCTCGTCACGTTGGGTTGGGGCTGGCGTCTGGTGTTCACCATCCTGGCGTCCGGCTCCTTCTTCCTCTGGACTATGTAGATGACAACCCGTGAAGAAGTGGTCAGCTACCTCGCTCAGTGTGAGATCCTCGACATCGAGGACATCTGCAACGAGGCTATCCGCGCGGGGTGGCAGCAGATCAAGGTGAAGAAGTTCGGTCCGACCACCCTCACGGTACACACCTTCGGTGACAACAAGATCCAGCTCATCAAGCTGATCCGATCCGTGACTGGAGAGGGCCTCAAGGAATCCAAGGTACGCTCCGAGGACCTTGCCCGCAACCCCTGGACTTTCCCGATCCCTACGGACCGAGACGGTGTAGACCGTGAGCCGGAGATTGTTGGGATCCTCGACAGGATCGGTGCGCGCTACGACCTGACGCCGGGTGGTGAACAGGGACAAATCCCCGAGGCCGAGGCTGAGTACGTTGAGCCCGGACCGCTGAACCGAACCACTCTTCTATTCGACGAGGGCTGAACCATGCCGACCCGTGAAGAAGTAGCAGACTACCTTGCCACCCTCGATTTCGAGGAGATGACCGACCTCTGCAACGAGGTGCTCCAGCGTGGCTGGGTTCAGAAGATGGTCCCTGACGACCGTGGAACGGTCACCATCACAGGCGGTGACCGGATGGAAGTCATCCGGACCATGCGGGACCTGGGGATGGGCATGAAGGACGCGAAAGACGTGGCCGACAACCTTCCGTGGATCAGCCCCCTGATGGCTCCCTACTACCTCAAGAACTACTCTGACGTCTGCATAGCTCGAGGCGTTGATTGGACGGAACAGTTGGGCACCGTGCCTGACGAGTGGGACCGCCCTCCGACCATCAACCCACAGCCTATGGGGTGAGCGTGCCCAAGAACTACTCCTACTGCCTCTACATCCACGGACCCAAGGGAACCGAGACGGTACTCAAGGCCGAGCGCGACATCATGTTCGTGCGTCGTGTGGCAGCGAGCCGGGGTAGGAAGCTCAAGGGTGGACGTACCATGGAGATCACCCGCGACGGGAAAGTACTCAGAGGAGGGCGATTCGCTCTGGACACTGAGTGCTTCCGCGTGTGGCTGGAAATCAACCACAACCGAACACATTCAGTGTACTGGGACCTGGTGGGCTTGATCCCACCGAAGAAGAAGGACGCCCCATGAGCCTACCGATTGCCGTTTGCATCATCGTTGTCAACCCCGAGGGTGAGGTGCTGGCCTGTAGCCGACGCAACGACCACACCGCCTTCGGACTGCCTGGTGGGAAGGTGGACCCCGGAGAGACCCCCGAGCAGGCAGCACTCCGTGAAGCCGCTGAGGAGACCGGCTACCAACTCCCCATCGACACCGAGCTGACCGAGGTGTACCGCGCGGTGTGTGAGGGAGATCAGGACTACGACTGCGTCACCTTCCGGGTGGAGTACCTGGACCTGAAGCGTGCCACCTGGATTCCCACCGACCCCTCCGAGGGGAAGGTGGATTGGGTTGGCTGGGACGTGTTGGCCCGTGGCCCCTTCGCTCAGTACAACCAGCGAGTACGGGAACTTGTGTCCTGATGGCAGAAACCTCCGAGCCTGAGACCTACAGAGCACCCCCGCAGTGGATGTTCGACAAGGTACAGATCAAGCCTCGCCCGTTGATGACGGGAGCGGATCTACAGGAGCGGTGGGACAAGCCTGACCAGGACCCCGGCAGTGGGCCGCGCTGCCTCATGGCGTGGTGGGATTGGGAGACCCACACCTACTGGATCGGCATCGAGATCGTGGACGGCAAGATGTACGTCAACGTCTGTCCCTACGGCCATTCCAAAGGACTCCTCACCAATGGTGGATGTGACCGTAGCCGTCAGGTGGCCTACGGAGACGGGACCGTAGAGGACGCAGCGCGCATCTGGAACGAGTGGTGCAAGCCCGACCAGCCACGCCACACCTTCCGGTGTCAGTACCACTACCACTTCGACCACTGGTGCTCGAACGTGGCTCAGATGGAAGCGGCGCGGGTGATCTTCTGCCCTGATGACTCCCTTGAGCTCTACTGGCTCGACTACGGTTGATTCGGTTCCGAACCGCACGACTTAGGGCTCATAGTGGTTGGAGGGATGTAGACCCCAACTTACCGAGGCGCGCTAATGTCCGTAGTGATCACCGATCCATCCGTTGAGTCCGACTCCCGTCTGACCCTTCTGTGGGAAGACGAGAAGAGCTGGAAGCCCGCGACCGAGTCGACGGCAGACTTCATCAACGGCATCACCGGCCTGACGCCCGTGTTTGTGAGCCGCCCGAACCAGACCTTCATCGAGGCCCGTGAGCACTACCGTGGTGCCCCCAAGACCTCCGTGTTCGTGCAGGCCGCGCATCACGCCTTCGACCAACACATCCCCTTCGGCATCGACCCCGAGGTTGTGTGGTACATGATCCTTCACGAGGTGGCAATCCACGTTCACCTCAACACGGAGGCCTGCGCACACCTCTTCACCACCAAGCCCGGCGAGAAGCAGGTTCTGAAGGTGCTCGACGACAGTTTCGGCACCCTGACGCCCGATTGGGCCGCGACCATCCCCGTGTTCCGTGACCTCCTCCGTGAGAAGGTGCCGGGCGGGTTCAGCGATGACCTGCTCCCCTCCTTCAGCACCGACACCGACGAGAGCCGGACCGCTCTGCTCATCACCTTCATGGACGTCGCCAGCGACTACTTCGAGTACCGTGGCGGGACCATGTGCGGCATCCCGGCCTTCAACCTTGGCGGAACTCCCGAGGATTGGGACAAGATCCACGACGGCGTCAAGACCATCGGGACCAAGTTCCCCGGCCTCGCGCGGTGGGTAGAGACCCTCGGTGGTGTGACTGCCAAGCTCAAGGCTGCGGCCAACGGCGAAGAGGATCTGACCTTCTGGCGCTCCTTCTTCAAGGAGCACGGAGGATCGGGTGGCCCGTACATCTCCGGATGGATCAACGCCTTCTTCGCTCACTCCCCGCGCCCCGGCACCGCCATGGTTCGGAACCCCAACTACAGCTACGACAACCCCGACGAGCCCTGGCAGATCCCCGGCGTGGCCCAGTACCCCTCCGAGATGCGTCAGACCTTCGACGAGGCTGCGGTTCAAGCCTACGCCGAGCAGTACGACCGCGCGGTACCCGACGTCCAAGAGGGAGTAGATCTCCGCTACGTCGCCAACAGCTACCCGGCCAACGTGAGCCAGGTTGAGTTCATCATCGATGCCGACGGACCTTCCGGAATTCCAGAACGCAACATGAAGCTGATCTCCGGTGTACTGGGAAGTGAGTTTGTGGGACGCTACCTGACCCCGCAAATCGGATGGGCAGTCGCTCCAGCCGCATAGGGCTGGTACAATTCGAGGTACGGGAGGCTAAGTCAATGTCCAACGATGGAAGAAGCGTAGAAGAGCACGAGATGTCGGTGATCATCACGGCTCACGCACGAGACCAGTTCCGAATCCATCAGCCCAACGCAGGCTATCGTGGGTGCCGCATGGCATTCATCGACGCCGTTCCCGTTGGGGAGGACATTGGCCGCGCCATGTGTGGCAGGTTCTGGACCACACGACAGGACCAAGGTACCAGCTACTTCCGCCTTGCCCGTGACCGACGTGGTGAGTTTGTGTGCGTTCACTCGCCACACAACGAGACAGGCGAGATGGTTGCAGTTGTGATCACCTACCTCCGGTTCGGTGGGGAGCAAGAGGACTTCGCTTGGAAGCACTGGCCTCCGACCACCAACATGGAGCAGTGGGCCTTCAACCAGTACCTGAAGTACGCCCCTCCGGCCACCGTAACTCGTTACCGCCACGCTGAGGCACCCGAGGCCCCACCGCTTGATCCTGCGGCGACCTGGGCGCGTGCTGTTGCCGTTCAAAGCCAGTACGAGCTGTTCGCTGCAAGCAAGGGCGTCAAGCGTCAGTTCGGATGCACTCAGAGCGCTGTACGACACATGTTCAGCACCGCGAGCCGCGTGGTAGCAGACGGTGACGGCATCCTGGTTGGAACTGGATGGGCGACCCTCCGACTCACTGAGACCACGGATGGATGGCGCGTAACATCCACCGACAAGCATGTCGACATCGACACCTCCGTCGACGCTGTTGTGGTTGTAGGGACCTGATGAGCCACGTAGGCACCTCGCCGCCCCTTGAACGGGTGCTCATGATCGTGGACACCCTCCCCAAGGGGTACGAGGACAAGTACCCCTTCAAGGCGGGGGACACGGTTCTTGTGCTGGGGGAGATCAAGAATATGAAGGGGCACTACATCATTGCCCTCAAGGACGGTCGTGTGCTGTACGGGTACCACGACGATTTCTTTAGAGAGCCGACGGAAGAAGAGTTGTAGAACCTCTCTAACTTCCGACCAGCTCGGAGCGTTAGAGACACATGGGACAACTCACTGCAATCATTGGCGACGTCCACGGATGTATCGCCGAACTCGAGACTCTGCTCACTCTGCTGCCCAAGGGCTGCCGGATCGTGTTCGCAGGTGACCTCGTAGACCGTGGCCCCGACAGCCCCGCTGTTGTGAAGCTGGCCCGCTCCCTTGGAGCTGAGTGCGTCATGGGCAACCACGACCACAAGCATGTTCGGCACGTTCGGCGAGGACGTCAGGAAGTGGCGCACGGACGCCCGGCACCCGAGCACAACTCCCAAGAGATCACGACCATCTCCGCTGCCCTCTCCACAGAGGACCAGGACTGGATGGCTGCCTTCCCGCACTACATCAAGCTGCCGGGCAACGTGCTCGTTGTTCATGCCGGACTGCCGCGTGACGTGACCTTCCTGCCTCCGCAAGGGGACATCGACGGCTACTCCCGCAAGCGTCAGGGCAAGTACAACCAGCTCTGGTTTGTGCGCTACATCGACTCGGAAACGGGCAAGATGGTGGGCAGCACGTTCAGCATGAAGCCGGGCCTGGAGTTCTGGGCCATCAACTACGACGGCTACCTCGGACATGTGTACTACGGCCACCAGCCGTACAAGCAGCCTGAGCCTATCCGCGACGTGTACGCAACGGGCATCGACCTGGCGTGTGCATTTGGTGGGTGGCTCTGCGCCGTGATCGTTGATGAGACGGGCGCGGAGGTGGACTGCATCACGGTGAAGGCTGAGGACACCTACAACTCCAAGTACACCCTGCGAACGGAAGAGAACCGATGAAGAGCTTCAACGACATCACCTTGAGTGTTGGGGCTTGGATCCTCTTCTACTCCAAGGCGGGATCAGGCAAGAAGTACGGACGCCAACGGTTCGGGCGCGTGGTCGAAGTGAAAGACCACGCGCTCACCGTGCGTGTCATCTGCCAGAACAACTTCGACAAGATCTACTTCAAGGTGCCTGTCGGTGAGGCCATGAACATTCAGGTGCGCAAGGTGAAGCACGCCTATGTGGACGTCGACCCCTTCTCCCACGTGATTGTCGTACCAGAAGAGATTCTGCCGGTGATGGGCCTGGTAGAGAAAGCAGCTCTCATCCTGGCGTAGCAACAGATCACCTCCCTATACTGAAAGGGAGGGCAGGCATCTACACATACCATCTGAGATAGAAGCGCGTGGCTACGTTGACCCATTAGAACGGGAGCACAGCATGTTGGACGCCTACATCATCGAGCAGCGCCGTAAGCAAGAGCAGAGCCGCAGAGCGCCTGTTCAGATTCAGATCCCACTCGCCCCTCAGTGGTGGATCGATCAGGAAGACCGCCGCCACGACTACGAAGAGACGCAGCGCATCAAGAAGCCTGCCGTCACCGAAGTTGACTACACCATCCAGATGTAGACCGGGAAAACCCAAAATACCCAAGAAGCCGCTCCGAAACCCACCTGCACTGGTGGACGGAGCGGCTTCTGCGTTCGTGGTCCGTCCTTCCCCGACGAACCGGCTACAATCGGCGCGGCACATGACCTCTGGAATGACTAATCAGAGGTCACATCCGCTCGCAGGCCGTTCCATATTCATACATCTGTATAGGTGCCGGAAAGCGTGTGCTTCGGCATGTGATGTACAAACCTCATGGGTTTTCCGGTGAGGTTTCGTCGCTGTGGGTCTGACTTTCCACCCGCTGCCTTTTCCTCCATTTCTGGGACCTGAACCTGGGCCGGACAGCGTTTTAGGAGGAAACCCCGGTGCTTTGGCACCAACGAAAAGGCGGCTGCATGATGGATAAGAACACGCTGGTTCTTGAGATGGAAAAGCAAGGCATTTTCAACGCACGGGACTACGTCCGCAAGTTCTCCCGACCGGGGCACGGCACTGTCGAGCGCTACATGATTGGCGAGCAGGACCCCATCACCTCCACCGGCAACTGGCGGGCAGCTCCTCAGCGTATGGCTGACCGCCTCAACGTGGACATCTCGGTGCTGTTCCCTGAGAGCTCCGAACGTAGGCAGCAGATCCTCGACGAGCTGAGCCAGCTTGAGGTAGGCGAGGGTACCGACATGACCCTCCTCCACTGCGTGCGCTGCCCCAAGACCGCTGAAGAGAGCGGGCGACCCTTGTTTGTACTCGTCGACTTGACCTGTGCTTCCTGCCCCTTCCGATCTGAGCTGACAGGGAACAGGCTCGTGTGCAACCACCCACGCGCAGCGGAGATCTAAGAATCGCTGCGGTCGGCTGAAACTCCATGTTCCTCTTTCAAACAACAAAGAGGACACACACATGGCGTACATCGCTGCACGGGACCGCAACCTTGCATTCACAGACACTGAAACCACGGGCCTCGATCCGGTCGAGCATGAGATCATCAGCATCGGCGTAGTAGTCCGCTCACCCTCCGGTGAACAGCTCCACCGCAAGGAGTGGTTCATGCACCCTCGGTGGCCGGACAAGGCCGACAGCAAGGCGCTGGAGATCAATGGGTACACGCACGCGGCTTGGGAAGCGCACGGCGTTGTCAGCCACGAGACGGCGATGCGTGAGTACTGCGAGATGACTGCCGGTGCAATCTTCGTAGCCCACAACATCACCTTCGACTGGGGAATGCTCGAGAAGGAGTGGGACCGGCACGAGGGCGTAGAGTGGACCGGGGACTACCACAAGATTGACACTGTGACTCTGGCCTGGGTACCGTATTTCGACTCCACCAACGGCATGAAGTCGGTGTCCTTGAGGAATGTGTGCGCCTACTACGGCGTTTCCAATGATGGAGCGCACGACGCACTTACTGATGTCGATCGCATGGTTGAGGTATACGACTATCTCATGGAGGACACATGGTCCGGACTCTTCGGAAGGTTGTTTGCAAAGGCGCGAAGCTCGCTTCGAGGCCTGTGGTTGCGGCTGGCACGGTAGCGCTCTGGGTTCCGGTCTTCCTGATTCTCTACTACCGAATGGTGCGATATCCTCACACCCAGGACGCGGGGTACTAACCCGCAAGAGAGCCTGTGGCCTTGAGCCGTGAAGCCCTCTTGATGGAGGACTGATATGGAGGACTGATATGGAGGAGGTGTCTAACGGTTACTGGATCATCTACGGGATTGCGACGTGCGCGTTGGTGTTCTGGTACGTGAAGTACCGGATCTCAGACCGAAGGCACACGCAAGCACTGGCCCGCCACCAGAGCGAGCTGAGTCTGTGGACCGAGGAAGCTCAGTCCGCGATGAACCGGTATGAGGACTCCGTAGTAGAGACCCAGTTGGCGATTGGGACTCTCGCTGCCGTGCGTGAAGCACTCGGCGGGAACGTTCCCGATGCACGACTCGCCATGGAGGTACGGGGCTACGTCTCCGGCGCTGACGCTGAGGCCTCTCGCGGTGATGAGCTTGCTGAAGAGGTGAGATCGCTGCGTGAGAACGCTACCCCGAACGCTGAGGCACTGGCGCGGTATGCGGGTGAGAACCAAGGACTACGTCAACGCAACACCCGCTTCCAAGAAGAGATCCTAAGACTCAATGGGGTACTGAATGAGCGCAACCGCGTCACGGCGAGCCTTGAGGGGCAGACCTACAGGTTCGACCTTGGATCTGATCAGGCGAACAACCTGCTCAGGAACATCAGCTCGGCACTGCTTGACGAAGTGGCAACATCGGCCCCCGTTGACGATGGGGCGCATGAACTGAACAGACTACTGGCTGAGGTGCTACGCGCCGAGGGTCCCGTAGCTGACCCACCCGACCGCATGACATTGCTGTTGGGTGTAGAGGAGGACGAAGATGGGCAGGAATTGGGCACAAGCAGCGATTGAGAAGCTGGGGACGGGAGCCAACGCCGTCATTCATCCACGCGGTAGCTCCATGCACCCGAAGGTGAAGGACGGAGCTGAGGTGGAGTTGACCCCCATCACGGCAGACACCGAGCTGAGCAAGGGCGACATCGTCCTCGTCAAGGTGAAGGGCAAGGTCTACCTACACCTCATCAAGGGTGTCCGGGGCGGTGACGCCGAGTTCCAGATTGGGAACAACCGGGGCGGCATCAACGGGTGGACTGGACGGCAGCACGTCTACGGCCTCGCCATCGAGGTCCGTTGACTCGTCCGTTAGCACTTCCACGGTGAGCTCGAACAGGGCGTCGAAGGCGTCCTCCATCGTGGGTGGACCATACTCCTCCGTCGCCGCGTTGTAGTCCTCTGCCCATTGGCGGGTCAGGGTCCGATCGCACTCGGGGGAGCACAAGCGACACTCGAAGCTGATGTCGATCCACTCGGTATCCGTCTTACAGATGAAGCAGGGCTTCGCCCCGTGTCTGGAGTGGAGCTTGTCACCCCACGTCTCGAAGACGTGGGCAACGGTGACATCCAGCGTCGCGTCATTCATGTCATGTTTCCAAGCGTGGGTCGGTCGGTCCTTCAACGGCCTGCACTTCGACACCGTGCTGCTTGAGGTACTCTACCCCGTTGGCTCCCATGTAGCCATTCGCGACGACGATCACCTTGGCGATCCCGGCGTGGTGGATGAGCTTGCTGCACATCAGGCAGGGCTCCCCGGTGACGATGAGCCAGGCACCGTTGGAAGCCGTACCGCTCGCAGCCGAGTTGCAGATGACGTTCATCTCTGCATGGTGGCAGCCCACTTCCATGTGAGTGCCCGACTGGATGGGGGCGTACTTCTCGAGCAGATGGGCACGGTGCTCGTTGGCGTCCTTACGCCAGTAGATCGGACGGCCGTCAGGAAGGCAGATGTGCTCACCGAACTGCTTGATGTAGCAGTCTTCAATGTCATCGTCCCCGCCGTTGCCGTGTACTGTCAGGTCCTCGGGCTTGAGTCCGTCTCGGTGGCACCAATCTCCCCCACACAGCTTGCCGCCGCCACGAGCAGCACCGTTGTAGCCGTCCATCAGGATGACATTGCGCTCAGGGTCGAGTAGGAGGGCTCCGAACTTGCGGCGTGGGCAGTTGGAGGCTTTGGAGAGTGCAAGGCACTGCTCGATACGAATCTGGATGTGCTTGAGCTTCATTCGGAGGCGTCCATTGCTGCGCGGTGTTGGTCTACGTCGGGTGGCTCGTCTTCACACGTCCACACGTCCCGGTCATCGTTCCAGACGGCCTTCCCGAGGCTGAGCTCGTCACCCTCCTCGAGCCAGGCACCCTCAACAAAGTTGACGGCTTGCCAGGTGCCCTGGAACTTGCCCGCACCCACCTTGTAGATGCGGTAGCCACGTCCGACAACCAGGCCGACGTCCGTGGGGACAACCGCCGCGAACACTGGGTAGCCGAGATCGCGCTGCTGTTGAGGGAAGTCGGGCTGAGTGTGGAAGGCGAACAGGGGGATTCTCATAGGATGTCCTCGGTCTTCACGTACATGATGTCGTCGCAAATCTTGGAGATGTTGGTAGGGATCACAAAGGAGCTGATGAGTCCTGTCTCAGCCAAGCGGAGGCGCACGTCTGCCCGGAGCTGTTGCTTCACCTCGAGGGTGATGGCGTCCAGCTTGTAGAGGAACACCCGTTGGGGCACCAGATCGGTAAGTACGACTGCGAGACGTTTCGAGCTTTTCACGCTTCCTCCTTGGGTTCGGTGTCTGAGTACACACGGCGACCACTCGTTGCTCCGACAAGAGGAAACTTGCATGAAGCGTATTTTGCTGATCCGTCACGGTGAATCAGAGGGCAACGTCGACCCGACGCTGTATCGACGAGTTGCCGACAACGCCATCGACCTCAGTGAGGAAGGGGTGGCTCAGGCTATGCGCGCCCGTGTTGCTCTGAACACCTGGCTTGCTGAGAACCCTCAGAGCCAGGGCTTTGATGAGCGGCCCAACCTCAACCGCTACCGCGTGTGGAACAGCCCCTACGCCCGTGCCCGTCAGACGGCGGACACCATCGTTCGCGGCCTTGACCCCAAGCACGTCATCGACCGACGTGAGAACCTGCTCTTGGTTGAGCAGCAGTTCGGAGCCCTCAACGGCATTGCCTCCGAGAGCACCCGCGACCACTTCCCCCACATCGCAGACGACTACGACCGCTGCCTCGCATCTGAAGGCAGGCTCTACGCTCGCCCCTGGGGTGGTGAAAGCCGCTTCGACGTGGCAGTTCGTGTGCATCAGAGCTTCGGCACGTTCCACCGTGACTGCGACAGGCACGGAATCGACAACATCATCGTGGTGTGTCACGGCACGACGCTTCGCTGTTTCGTGATGATGTGGCTGCACCTCTCCCCTGAATGGCTCAACGCCGAACCCAACCCCAAGAACTGCGGCATTCGGCTGATCGAAGGCAAGCAGGACAAGGGCTACATCTACGAAGGTGAGTGATGCTCCGCTTCCACGAGGATGGACACGTAGGGGCCGAGTGCCCCCGGTGCAAAGTTCAGATCAAGTTCGACTGTCCAGAAGCCTTCAAAGGCAGCGCACCCGATGGCAAGGTGCGCGCGATCAAACTCGAGTGTCCGGCGTGCGAGAAGCCGTACCTGTTGCTTGAGAACGGCACAGAGCAGCTCGTACCGCACACTCTCCGCGAGAAGGCGTTCTACTTCTTCATCTTCAAGGTGTTGGTGCCGGTCCTTTCTCTGGACGTGAAGATCAACGTTCAGCTCGACAAGGTGGCGACGTTTCTCCAGAAGGTGACCACACTGTCGAAGTGGGTGATTGCCTTCGGGACGCTGGTGACTGGACTGCTGTTGTGGGTGTTCGGACCCCTGTCAATCAGTGCAGAGCCATACGTCCGGGGCCTGACCATCTTCACCATGATCATCTGGCCCATTATTCTCAAGGACGAGCTGAGGTACCTCTACCGCCGCGCCTTCGAGGATGAGGGTGAGGCCAACTACAACGGAGCGATCAGTCAGAAAGACCAGAAGGTAGTGTGGGGCGCAGTGGGACAGCGCACCTTCTTCCTGTTTGTCGTGGTACTTTCTTTCATAGCCGTTACTCTGATCCGCCTGAGTGCGATATTCGCCGGGTATGCTGTACCGGACCCACATTGGATCCACTACTTTTGCCCACACGACGTCGGCGCAATCCTCATCATGATCTCCCTTCACTGGGTAACCGCTACGCACATCCCTCCCTGGCAACGCCGCATCATCGAGAACCCTCAGCAGGTGTTCTCTGGTGCAAGTTCGTGAGAGACTGCAACCACACCAAAACCATCCCCCACTCGACAGGATTCACCTGTGGGTGTGAGATGGACACATAGGAGTAGAATTCGTGCCCCCTCGCCGTGATAAGAGTCCCGATAATGGGCCTCGCCGCAATCGAGAAATCCGAGCAACCCGCGTACGTCTCATTGACGAGACGGGACGCCAACTTGGCATCTTCATGACCCGTGACGCGTACAACCGCGCGCAGGACGCAGGGCTTGACCTTGTTGAAGTGTCCCCCGATGCCACCCCGCCCGTCTGCAAGATTGTCGACTTCGGGAAGATGCGGTACGCGAGCCAGAAGGCCAAGAAGGAGCAGCGGAGGAACTCTGCTGCCAACTCCGTGCGTGAGATCAAGTTCCGTCCCACTACGGACACCCACGACTTTGACACCAAGGTCCGCAAGATCCGACAGTTCATCAGCGAGGGCAGTCGGGTGAAGGTCGAAGTACGCTTCCGCCGTCGTGAGATGCGTAGACGCGACGTGGGTCAAGCGCAGATGATGAAGGTGATCGAGGCCCTGGCCGACGTTGCCAAGGTGGAGAGCAAGATCTCGTTCCAGGGCAACTCCATGAGTACGCTGTTGGTACCCATTTCTTGAGGTGAGTGATGAAGGCAGGTTTCAACGCGATCGGTGGCCTCGCTGTAGTAGATACAGGTGAGACCTTCGACTTCGTGTGGCTCCGCAGCGGCGTGGTTGAGTATGAGCGTGGAGTGGACCAACGGACCGCCTCACGGCACATCCGCATGACAAACTCCCACAACAGGCTCGTCACTGACGACCTTGAGTACGACACCCTGGAGGACGTAGGTGCTGCCTTGCAGACCATGTCGCTTCAAGAGAATGCTCTATACTCCGTCATCACCATCCTCGACCCCACGCTTGACGCTGACCTCCGGAGGGAGATGGCGGACATTGTGACAAGCCGTTGGTCGCCGGAGTTGGATGCCTGCCTACGTGAGCGCATGTACGGCTTCCCTGCTCCACCCTCGGCTGCGTTCGATGTAGCAGACGTGCTGACTGGCCCCTTGGCTGTCTTCTATCAGGGGCTCCCCCGTAGATAGAAAACCGTGAATCAGGAACTGCTTGGCGTCATAGAGCCAACACCCTGAAGTGCGGAGCACCACTTGAACAACGACGTAGATAGCATCATCGCATCTGTACTGGCCCGCGAAGCCTCCATCTCTGACCCCATCCGGTACGCCCGGACCGTTCAGGTGATCAAGTCGGGGATCGCGGGCGGCTTGCGTGACATGCTGGGCAACCTGCCCAACACCGTCGACCAGATCCGCCTCGGCAAGGAAAGCCTTGAGGCGATTGCCAAGCGGCTCGGTAGCGAGAGCTACAACCGCAGCGCCCAACGCACCCAGCAGATGACCTTCGGCGAGCCCGAGGACATGTTCAAGGGTGCGGGCGCAAGCTCCTTCGGCCCCGTGTCCATCCTGCTCCAAGCGTACACCGGCATGGAAGTGATGTACGACGGTGTGATCCGCGCCGTGGACTTGATGAACGGTGCCAACGTCGTCAGCTTCGACGACACCATGGACCAGCTCGGAACCGAGGTTGCCGAAGCGGGCCTCAAGGAAGAGACCGCCGCCGCTCTGCTCAAGAAGTTGGGCGAGGGACGTGGTGACGCTCTACGAGAGCTCGCCCTTGAGCAGCAGCTCAACCGTGGCGCGACCTCCTCCTTCGTGGCGGGAGTTCACGTGCTGTTGCAGGCACCGGCTGCCTACGACGGACTCACCCGGCAGACTGCTCAGGCGGTGAGCAACTACTTCCAGCTCCTCCGCAAGCGCCACGCCGACGGACACGCAATGGTGACGGCCACTTGGCGTGACCCTGACCCCGTACTCACGGACCTCGCTCTGCTGGTGTGGAACAACATCGACAAGATGGGTGAGATCGACCACGGCTCCTCCCGCGAGGACCTGACCGCCTTCACCGTGCAGCGGCTGGCTGACCTCTGCGAAGCGATCCGCAACCCCGTCAACCGGAACCTGCTGCTCGAGCCTATCGCCGCCCTGCTTCAGCTCTACGGACAGCTCCACGAAACCCTCGACACACTCTCTGAGGTGGCGAAGATTTGCGCGGACAACATCGGCATCGACCTCTACCGGCTGAGCATCCACCGCAAGAGCACCGGAGAGTCGTACCGGACCCTCGCGGACGAGCTTGAGTTGCTCGACTTCAGCCAGATTCAGGTACGCCCAGGCACCAAGATGCTCAGCCGGACCGACCTGTTTGCCCAGGAGCACCTCCAGACGAGCCTCAGCGCCGTAGCCGAGTGCCTCTGGACCGGGGACGACCTCAAGGCCATCGTGGAGCAGGTACTCACCCTCAAGATGGACGAGCGGAAGTTCCTGTACGACACCAACGGCTTCTTCGTGTGCAAGATTGGCACTGGCAACCAGTTCGGCGGCGAAGCACCCGGCGCACTCGAGGTGATCCCCGGCGAGCGTCCCAACGTGAGCCTCGAGAACATCTGGGGCTCCGGCTATGCCGACCTACGGGACTTCGTGGAAGGACAGAAGGACGCGACCGAGTGGGGCAACCTCTTCCTCATCACCTCGCCCTCCGGCAGCACGGACAAGAACAACATCCTTCTCGTTGGCCCTCAGGGCTGTGGCAAGACGCAGGTGATGCGGGCCATGGCTACCCACGAGGACAGCATCTCGATCTTCGCGGTGGGCTCCGACTTCCTGACCTGCTGGATGGGCGAGGCGCAGAAGAACCCGAAGCGGCTCTTCGACCACGCCATCAAGATCCGGAAGCAGAGCGGCAAGCAGGTTCACATCCTGATTGACGAGATCGACATGGTGCTGAGCGACCAGGGTGACCTGAGCCGCCGCGTTGACCTGAGCCTGGAGTTCCAGAACCTCATGGACGGTGTGGTTGCGTACCCCGGCATCACGATCTGGGGAGCCACCAACCACCCGCAGCGCATCCCGACGCCCATGTTGCGCCGCTTCAGCCGCGTTGAGATCGTGGGTGAGATGACGCTCGAGGACCGGACCAACACCCTTCGGCACTACATCGAGAACTTCCTCCCCGTTGAGGACGGCCTGGACCAGCACTACGAGCTGTGGGCTGAGCTCTTGGAAGGTGCGTGCGGCGACGTGATCCGGAAGGTGATCGACGAGGTGTGGCTCACCATGATGCGGAACTACATCGTGGACCACACGGAGCACGCCAAGGAGGCGGTAGCAATGCTCGACGGCATGAACGTGTTCGACTTGCAGGACGGCGTCAAGGCTACCGTGATGGCTCACGTTGCGGAGAAGACTTGCGTCACTCCTGATCTCGTGGAAGCGGCTCTGACGAGCACGCTCGGGAACGCGGCCATCAGGCAGCAGATCAACGTCTGCCGCACCACCTACGCGCAGAGCCACCAGATGTTCACTCGCGGGCAGGCAGTGGGATGAAAGTGAAGGCTACCCTCGATGTGCGCATCAGGGAGCCTCACCCCATCCTCCTTGTACCTGAAACTGGGAGAGTGTTGGTGACGCCAGAGTGGATCTCCGTCATCATGGAGGACCACTCTGGCGGTTGGTTCCACCCGGTTCAGCTTGCAGACGGGCACCCCGCGCTCTTGGAGTTTTGGGAGTGCCTGTACTGTCAAGCCACGCTCCGGGCGGGGGATGTGATTGCCGTCATGCCCCACCACGCTCTTGATAGCTCCTATTGGACAGCCGTCCACCGGACCTGCTTCATAGATACCCTCGGAGAGACATCCTCCTTCGAGGACCCTGAGCGGATCGCTTACCGAGAGATATCCAATGGGACAGAAAGCGAACCCTCTGAAGGGTAGAGAGCGTGCCAACATGGCAGACGCTATCCGCCGTCTTGAGGCTGGGGAAGAGGACATATGGGTCACCTTCAAGGGCAACCGCCTCAAGCTGGAGGCCGTAGAAGACTGGCACCTTGAAGGCAACGGTCTTGACATGATCGTCGCCTTCAAGGGCAGGTACATCCGTCAGAACTGGTGTGGGCGGCGCAAGGGTACAGGCCCTCTACGCTCTGACATCTACATCCACGAGGACTCCGTCCGAGCCATCGTGGTGGAAAGCCACCCTCAGTCCTTAGCGATGTAGGTGTCCATCTCCAGCACGTAGGGCGAAGGCTTGGCATCGAGCCACTTCAGGACGTGCTTGCGGAAGGGCCACATGAAGTAGTAGCCAGCACCGACGTACGCGTCTGCGATACGCTCGATGTCCGAACCGTGCTCGAGGCTGCGGCGGTAGGCACGGACCTCGGCCCATGCGCGGCCCGGAGCGGGCAGAGGCGCAAGGAACAGCAGGCATAGTAGCCACCAAGGGCTGAACACGGCGAGCACGGCACCAAGCGCGAAGATCTGCGGCGAGATGTAGAGCAAGCTGAACAGCGTCATGTTGAGCCATGCGGGCAGCTTGGGCAGCAACCCGAAGAAGGTCTTCTGGTCCTTGAGGTGAACCCACTCGTGCTCAAGAGTGGGCACGGGCAGATGCGTCTCAACGTACTCCCTGTTGGGGAAGTAGACCTTCGGGTACATCGTGGTGATGTAGTCCTCGTACTTGTTCCAGAACGAGATCTTGGCGATCACCTTCTGGAGCTTGCTCTCGTCCTTGTAGCCTACTTCAAAGCCGGGGATGTCGGCCTTCATGGTCTCAACCAGCTTATCCCAGGCTTCCTTGTTGTATCGTGACATTGGGCACCTCCGTGAGTGTTCGGTGACAAGAGTAGCCCCGGCCACGGTCAAACCCGAGACGGACTCTGACTATCAAGCTGTTCGTTACGTTGCCTGAACAACGGAGACACACATGGGCAGCATCAAGCAAGCACTCAAGGCAAAAATCGCGCGGGAAGGTGCGGGCCGCAAGCCTGAGCTCCTCAAGGCCGTCGACGACATGAGTGAAGGAGCTGCTCAAGAGATGTGGCGATTCATCCAGACCCTCGAGGGCAACGCCAAGCGAGACGGGCGACGGGACGGGGCTCGACAGCCTTGGCGTCGCTGAGATAAACTTGAGCATTTAGAAATCACTCCATCAGCACAAACGGGCGAAGATGAGCGTCTGGTGTTGTAGGTCGACACACAGTCACCAACGATGGAGAGCTAATGCCAGTCTACCAAGCCACCTACAGAGCGGGCGCACAACGGTTCTTCGAGATGGATACCGACGAGGGACGGGACCTCCTGACTGCGTGGGAAGCTCTCGATGAGTGGGAGAGCAACGAGCGTGCAAGCATGACCGGCATCCCCAACAAGCCGCCACCGCGCATCTTCACGTCCGGCTCCGGAGCGGGCATCAATCTGGCGGACCTTACGGGGTTCAGCCCCTTCATCAGTCCCGCTTATGCCATTCGCATGTCAGCACAGCCTCAGGTTGCCGCTGATGAAGCGACGGGTTGAGCTGCACGGCTCGGGGAGCGGACACCCCGCATTGATTGAATCTCCGGGTCGGAGGCTGCAGGATCAGAGGCTACTCTTCTGTGTGTAAGCACCAACCCCGGAGTACTCATGAAGTTGCGAGATCTAATCAAGACTCAGTTCCATCGTGTGACCAAGTACGTTCTCCGCACCGCCGTAGAGTCCATTCTCGACGAGGACGAAGAGGAAGAGGTGATCGGTGGTCACGAGCGTGGACAGCTCGGCTACACCTTCAAGGGACAGTTCATGGAGGGTACCACTCTCCGTCAGATGATGTCCGGCGCGACAGCTCTGACTGCGTTGTGGGTTGATGCCGACGAAGAGACTGCCTACCTCGCCAATGAAAGCCTCATGCCCGGCGTCTACCAAGTGCGGGTGAAGCTTGACGTGATCTTCGAGCCTGTGGACGAAGAGGCCATGATTGCGGAGGCTCTTGCAGAGGAAGAGCTCGAAGAGAATGGCATCCCTGTGTACGACGCCAAAGACCTCATCAAGGCGATCAAGGACAAGGAAGACTGAGCTCTGACTATTTGCCCGTAGCCTCCGTTGATACGATATGACGGAGGCTACGTGAGCGAATATTCCCTGAAGAAGCCGTGCAGTAACTGCCCTTTCCGCACTGACGTCACGCCCTACCTCCGTGTAGGACGCGTTCAGGAGATGGAGGCCGAGCTCATTGGGCAGCAGCGCTCATTCACCTGCCACAAGACCACCGTCGCTGGCGAGGATGACGAAGACGGCTCCTCGAACATGGTGGACGGCCCCAACGCGCAGCACTGTGCCGGTGCCATGATCCTTCTCGAGAAGAGCAACGCGCCCAACCAGATGATGCGGATCGCAGAGCGCCTCGGCCTCTACAAACCCTCCGAACTCGACATGGACGCTCCCGTGTACGACTCCTTCCGGGAGATGCGTGAGGCTCAGGGCGACTTCGAGCCCGTGGGCGACCCGTGCAACGTGGTGAACTATGGCTGCGAGGCCCCTGCTGGCTACATGAGCGGCGGTGGAGTTATCGACGGTACCGAAGCGGCTGACTACACCTGCTATGGGTGTGGTGACCCCGTGTGCGGCAACTGCTCCAAGGACATCAAGGGTGAGCGGACTTGTGACCATTGTGCGGAAGACCTCGAATAGGTTTACCTTCGAGGCCTGATCTCACGTTTGAGGTGATGAACCAAGAACGGAGAGCACCATGATCGGACCCTTTATCTTGATGGCTGTTGGAGCCTTCATCGCCATCGGGGCAGGCATCGCTGGCTTCAGCAACGTCACCTCGAGCTTCTCCAAGGGCGGTGACGCCTTTTCCAGCTTCGACACCACCTTCAAGCGTCACGGCAAGATCGCTGGCGTTGGCTCGTTTGGAGGCCTCGTAGGCTTCATCGGCTTCTTGTGGCTCGTCTACGAGTTGCTCAACAACGCGGGGCTGATCTGATGGCCGGACACCGCAAGGTAGGTGACACCACCTCCAAGGAAGAAGTAGCCCGGCTCGCCCGCGAGACCATGCTCAACACCTTCATCGGCGGGAGGGGCTCGGACGCCATCCTCGCTCAGGAAGCACGAGGCAACCGAGAGTTCCTCAACTCCACTCAACTCCCGGTGGACATCGGTGGGGCCGACGCACTCAAGACCCTCGCCAAGTGGGGCATCAAGGTGTCCCCCGGCAGCGACCCCATCTTCCAGGATGCGCAGCTCCCTCCGGGGTGGAAGCGTGAGCGCGGAGAAGACTCTCGAGCAGGCAAGATCGTCGACGAGGACGGGCGCACCCGCATCACGACCTTCTACAAGGCAGCGTCCTACGACCGCTACGCCCGTGGAAACCTCTGCCGTCGCTACAGCATCGACTACGACTACAGCGACGACCTCACCTGCAAGGTGGTGGACGGTGACACGGTGCTGCTCACGGTGAACCGTGCAGAGTGCCCTCCCGACATCCCCCTGACCGTCACCTACGGCGACCCCGCGTACCAGCGCGAGAAGACCACGAACGACTGGATGAAGGGGCAGTGCAAGGAGTACCTCGACACGAACTACCCGGACTGGGAGAGCGTCGATGCCTACTGGCCTGAGCCCGGACACGCACGGCTCGACATGATCATGGACGGCGAGTAGCCACGGAGAGAGACATGCCTGAACTGAGAGCCCTTGTCGTGACCGGAGGCACGGAAGTCGACATCGACGACGTCCGCGTCATCACCAACCGCTCCAAGGGTCGGTTCGGGTGTACCGTCGCCAATCTGTTCGCGGCGAGGGGTGTCAACGTGACGCTTCTCGCCGCTGAACGCACCTTGAGCATGTACGGGGACACCGTCGGAGGCGTGAGCGGCATCTACACGTTCCGCACGTACCAAGAGCTCTACGACCAAGTGAAGGACCTGGCAAACACGGGTGACTTCGACTTCATCCTGATGCCCGCTGCCATCAGCGACTACGCTCCCGTCCCCGTGGAAGGGAAGATCCGCTCCAAGAACGACGAGCAGACGCTCGTCCTCAAGCGCACGCCCAAGATCCTCGCCAACCTGAGGGAGTGGGTGCCCAACCGTCCCTTCATCGTAGGGTGGAAGCTCCTGAGCGACGTGACTGACGATGAGTTGATCAGCGTGGCACTGGCGCAGGTGAAGAGCTGTCGCATCAACCTGACCATCGCGAACGATTGGAGCAAGCTCAGCCTCCCCGAGAACAAGGGACTGCATCCGTGCTACGCGGTGACCCCAGAGGGAGGGGCCATACCGCTTGAAGGCTCCAAGACGGATGTTTCCGCAGCCATTGTCGACCTCTGCATCAACCGTCAAGCTGTGCAGTGGAGCAGGACCGAGCTGTACGACGAAGACGTGCTCTACCCTGGTGTTGACCCCAAGGACACCTTCGTGGACTCCTTGGAGGAGGCACAAGCCCTGCTCGCCTTCGCTCAAGAGGCCAACCTCCTTGACAGCTCTGACGGCAACGTGACCCAGCTCATCAGCTCCATCCCCACCCACTTCTGGGCTACCCCGCGCGGTGTGCAGAAGGGTGACGTGAAGCCGGACGAGTTCATCTTTGCGAGTGCTGACATCTCTGATCGTTTGACGCGCGCTCATGGCACTGTCAAGCCTTCCATCGACTGCTCGGTACACGCGCGCCTTTATCACGACATGAAGGGACTCAAGGCGCTGCTGCACTTCCACGGTGGCTACGTCGTACCGCACACCAAGACCGTCTACCCGTACCCGTGCGGAACGGTGCAAGAGGCGCAGGAGATCTTGCACTGCCTCGGACCGTACCGCCTCTCCCAGAGCTGGACCCTGGACCTTGTGAACCACGGCACGCTCATCGGGTTCGGTGATGGTGACGTAGCGTTCATGCGCTCGGAATGGGAAGACGTGAAGCTCGAATGGGCTCAGCACATCCGTGACGTAGGACAGGAAGAGATCCTTGCCGAGAGCAAGCTGACGCCCGTGATCGCATGGGGCAGAATCGCCGGGCTCGTGGCTCAGTATGAGGACTGGAACTCCGCGTACCTGCTACCTGGTTACCGTGGGATGGGTGTGGGCAAGCACGTAGCCGAGACCTTTGTTGCAAGGCGACTCACGGTGGCTGCCCATGACCTGTGCAAGGTGAAGGACTACTACATCAGCCACGGGTACGAGGTGGTGCGCCACACGGACGACGGCATCAACATTCTCAGACTTCCGTAGGTTTCGAGAGACTCGAACTCACACTCCAGCCATCATGTGAGTGTTGATGGACATGACCAGAGGCACAATGCCTCAACCCCCCGAAAAGGATGAAGACAATGGACAAGGTTCTGGAAGGCATCCTGTATGCCGTCGGCGGCATCGAAGACCAAGACATGCTCGCGAAGATCTGCAAGAAGGCAGACCGCAAGCTACGCGCCTTGGGACACCCCGGCATCATCGGCGCGGAGGCAACTCCCACGGTGAACCTCGCTGAGATCAACTCCGGCGACGAGCTGATGATCGGTACCTCTCACGGGCAGAAGACCCGTGTCCGAGTGCTCACCGTGAACAAGAAGCGCGTCAAGGTGGAACTGCTCGAGGACCGTGGCACCAAGAAGCTGCACCCGGCTGGCTCCACGCACGACTTCTACCCGGACATGATCCGTTCGGTACACCCGGCGACCGCACCCGACCCGGTGAGTGCAACGACGTCCAACTGATTTTCTGCAAAAGGCTCTGACTCTCTCTGCCCTCAACTCGTTGGTTGAGTAGCACGGAGAGGAACATGACCCTTACAGCAGACATCGACAGCATCATTGGCTACCGCAACCGGCGCGGCCTCATGGCTGTTAGCTTGGATGACGGCGCACTCATTCTTCCCACTGGACGCACCGTACCCAACGGGCAAGCCTGGGAAGAGATGGACGATGAAGTTGACGCTGCTGACCTCAGTGAGGATCAGGTGCGTGTGCTCAACGCCATGGCCGACATCGAAGCTCGCCAGCTTGCCTCTGCTCAGGCTCGCCGCGAGTTGGAAGCCGCAGAGAAGCTCGCCGCCGAAGAGGACATCCTGATCCTCGCCGCCATGTGGTGCCTCTCGGACACCAAGAGCCCCACGGAGGCTGTACGCCTCCACCCCAAGGGTTGCCTGCTTGTGAAGCGGGATCCGGCACACGCTGAAGCGGTGTGGCGCGGTGACAAGGAAGAGCGTGCGTTTCGCCGCGACATGCGCGACCTCAACCGCTTTGCTCGCTCCTTGGGCCTCAAGGGCCTCACGATCTAATCGACGAGTTGGAGATTCCCATGGCACCCGTAACCGTTCTGACCTGCGTGCTTCAGTACCTCGACGGCGATGACATCCGCCTTGCCATTGTGGGCTGGGACGGGGCCGACATCGACACCCAAGGACAGCACATGCGCAAGGCCGTCATCGCTGCGGCTGGCTTGGAGAAGTACCAAGACACCATCCAGAGCATCCGCTTCGTGGAGATCGACCTACCCGTCGTTGAGGCCATTGACCCCGACGGTGTTGTAGTGACTGAGGTGCCTTCGGCCTAATCGACTACGGCGCTTGGCGGCTGCACTACGAAGCCCATCCGGGCCATCCGCTTCGGGAGCTTCTCGCGGAGGATGGCTTCCACCATTGCGACCTTGCCGGAATCTACTTCACCGTAGGCCATTCCGTCCGGGTCGTCTCTGTAGTCCCAAACACCACCCAGGCGCTCAGTGCCGTCATCCTCAACCACAACCTCGAGGGCCATGCCCAGGGGATGTAGGAACTGACGGTTCAGCTCTTGTAGGTAGCCCAGCCGGGTGAACTCAGCGATATCAATGTACTTGATTGGCATGTGTGTCTTCCTATGTTGAAGCGATGCCGAAGATGTACCAGCCGATTGGCTTGGTGCCCGTCTTCACTCGCTTGATGTACACCGTCACTTCCCAGGTGGGTAGTGCGGATGCTGTGCCTGAAGGCGTGAGTACGGCACCGGGATACACGTCAACCATCAGGTACTGGGTCTTTCCTGCGTAGTGGTCCGTCTCGTAGTGCTCCTGAATTGCTTGCTTGGCTTTCGCCTTGGACAAAACAGCACCGCCTGCGAGGAACTGTCCGGAGATGGTGTTGGACCGGAAGCCGTGAGTGGTGTGCAGGACAATCCATCCGCTCTTGCCCCAATCCGCTGCCACCATGGGAGTACGTCCGCCGTCCCGAAGCTTCGTAGCTCTATGAGCCGCGTGGAGAGTGTCTACCACGTTCTTGCGGGCGCGAAGGCTCTTTTTCACCTTGGCAACGCCCAGCATACGGGCATCACCCGCGTTCCCAGCCTTCACCTTGACAACCTCTGAGCGCTCATCTACCACCGAGGATTCGATGATCTTGATGCCCTCGGCGTCCCCCTTGTCCATCCGATCCATTCGCTGCTCGGAGAAGTCTCGGGCAGCGTCCAGCGTCATGGGCTCACGGTGAGTCCTGCCGTAGTAGCTCACCGTGGACCACCCGCCCGAGTAGCTCCCTCGGTTGGGGTCATCATCTACCAGTAGACGATGAGCTTTCTCAGCCGATGTGGCACGGCTGATGGGCACGTAGCCGTCGATTCCACTTCCACCACCCGTCACGTTGCGAGCGAGCTTCTGGATGTCCTTTGAGATCATGATGTCCTTCCTATTCGGGCAGTACGGGCGGCGGTCCACCCTTATTGTTCCAGATCTCTTCTACGGTCCAGGCTGCCTGAACCGCTACGATGTCAGCCTCGATGGCAGCACGGGCAATCAGCTCTGAAGCCTTGCGGGCAGGGATCTGTGAGCAGGTAGCTCCCTCAACGTCGTAGACGTCGAGCACGGGCTGGACCCATCCGTCAGGGATGTCGCATTCCTTCAGGTCGATGGCACGCTTGTCCTTCAGGTAGCAGATGAGAGCGCTGGTCTGTTCTGCGACCACCTTGGTCTGTTCTGCGACCGCCTCAACCTGCTCACGTTGCTCGGCGTATGCGGGAGGGGTTTCCTCCTGTGCTCTCACGCTTGAGGAGGTCAGCATGAGGGCCAACAGAGCAAGCGGTAGTACGTTTCTCATCGTGCAATCGCCTCCAAGATGAGCGGACGGAGCTCGGCGTTGGATTCAGCCAGCCTGTTCACGTCACTCTGCATGAGGGCGATGGTGGTGTTCAGCTTGCCCAACGAGGCCTGGCGCTCGAGCTTTGCCTCCGTCCGGTCAGACTCCAGCACAACGATACGGGCTTCGAGGCTCTCAATCTTGGCGGGGTTGTCCCAGGTATTTACTACCCAGCCTCCAAGGGCGAGGAACACAACCGTACCCACGGAGGTCACAATGCCGAAGAGCCACTTGGGAATCACTACCCCTGTCGATGTCTTGTCTTCAGCCATGCCTTCTCCTTGATTGGGCTCGCCACGATAGGCACCATCAAGAACTATAAAAGGATTCTGAAGTGTCGAAGCCTCTGCATGAATGGGCTCATCATCGTGTTCCAGTAATCAAGCCCTCAATCGGAGAAGTACATCGTGGTCATCACCTTCATCACCGTCGCTAAGTTCTACGTGGTCATGCACGTATTGATCATCGCGTGTTTGGCACTCATCCTCGCCATCACCAAGATCGATCCAACGAAGGTGTCCAACGATCTGGGTAGCCTGTTCGACCGGGAGCAGTGGGACGCCGCCGAGCGATACCTCAACGACGGAGTCAAGAACAGCATGGTGAAGGAGTGGATCCTTCCGCTCCTCGCCGAACGTGGACGTCCGTGGCGCATCAACATGGTGTACGACGAGAACATCATCCAATGGCGTAGCCGCTACGAGCTCTACACCGTGGGCTACTACGTCAAGAAGGTGATCGACATCGGCGTCATTGTTGCGGAAGCCTACCTGATGACGACCGCCCAGCCTGAGAGCTACGGCTGGGTTGTGGCGATGGTGGTTGCTTGGGGCATCGGCAACATCATGCTCTTCCGCTTCCTCATGCGCTTCGCTGAGTTCCACAAGGCCATCGTGAAGACCCGCAACCGCCTCTTCCTCGCCCTCGACTACGTCCCCGCTGAGTACCGTGGACACGAGACCCGTAGCCAGGCAGAGCTCGAAGCCTGGAACACCGAGGTGTTCAACATGGAAGGTGAGCTGCTCGCCGGACGCCACCCGGACGAGTGCTCAGCAGCATCCATCCGCCGCATGAAGGAGAACTACGCTCACCGGGTGATGAACCCCGACGCCGACCCACTGCCCGGCTCGCGCCTGGGAATGCTGATGAATGACGATGCCGGGTGATGACGACGTAGACGACGGCTACGGACTCAATGGGTTCTACGACCCAGCTACCGTTGAGATCACCCCAATCGCCTCCACCGTCCATGACGAGATAGCCTACTGGGTTGATCTCAGCCCTCGCTCAGCGGATGAGGAGGTCGCGGCACTGATCCGCAATAGGATGGAGGCGCTGGTTGAAGCGACCATCGACGTGCAAGCAAACTTCGCGGCCCTACACGACGAGATGGAGAGGTATGCGGAGGCCTTCATCAACGTCGACGTAGATGTGGGGAGCTCGTGGGAAAACACCGTCACCCCTTCGGGGGAGGACTCCCCCTGGAACAACACGGTGTCGAATGAAGAGCACGAACCCCTGACCCTTGAGGGGATACGAGAGGCTCTGAACATCCAGCCACTCATGAACCGTGACATGCCCGCGCACCAAGTAAGCCTCAGCGAGCGCTTCGAAGAGATGAGGATCACGCAGGAGGCACGGGCAGAGGAGGCAGCCGACCAGAACGAGCGCGCATCCTTTGTCCAAAGGCTGAGGGAGCGGCAGAGGACAAACAACTGGGGCGTCCTTGGCGGACCTCCGAGAGTCAGCTACGTGAGTGGACCCGGTGGAAACCCTTGTGGCGAGATCAGCCTTGGACCTGGAACACCGTGTAGCCTACTACCACCTCCACCCCTGACCATCTGGGACATTTTGTTCGATGTTGACGACGACTGACCTACAGCGGATCCTCTTTGGGAAGACCATCGTCTTTGCGGCGCGGGTTGGCTCACAGGTGTACGGCTGCTCCACGCAAGGGAGTGACACGGACTTCGTGGCGGTGGTCGAAGAGCCGGTCATCAAGAACCTTCTGTTCGGCAGGGACTACAACGTCACGCTCTACAACCCGTTGGAATACCAGCTTGCCCTCAACGAGCAGAGTCTCTACGCACTGGAGGCGCTCTGGGCACCCGAGTCGCACCGGATGGTATGTACGCGGGCGTGGGCATGGACCCTGAACGGCGACAAGCTCAAGGCCCGTGTCGTGGCGTCAAGCGATGCTGACTTCGCCAAGGGTGTCAAGCTGATACAAGCGGACCCAGACAAGGCCCGGAAGAAGGTGTGGCACAGCCTTCGGACCCTACTGTTCGCACGACAACTCATCGAGGACGGACACATCCGAAACTTCGGGGCGGGGGTTGAGGACCACTGGCTCGAGCTGATGACAGACCCCGCACCGGACAGTATCGAAGAGTTCGGTACTCGCTGGGGCAAAAGACGAGATCATCTCAAGCGGATTTTGGCCTACTGACCCATACTCCGGTGTCTATCGAGAGTAGCCCTGGAGCCTATATGTCAGACAACCCTTGTGTCGTGTTCGGTGACGTACACGGCGATCTCAAGAAGCTCAAGAAGCTCATCGCCCTCATCAGAGACCGGTTCGGAACCGACGTGGACATTGTCAGCGTTGGTGACCTGATTGACCGTGGTCCCGACAGCAAGGGCGTGATTGAGCTCTGCATCAAGGAGGGCGTCGTACCCTGCGTGGGCAACCACGACTTCTGGGTCATCAACATGCTCCAGACGGGCAAGGTGGCAGATGTGTGGAGCCCCATCTGGGGAGCCTGGGCAACGGTACGCTCATACGGGTGCAAGACCAAGGACCCCAGCCGCGTGTTCTTCTCCATGCGCGCCAACATGCCGCAACACCACAAGGACTACTTCGAGAATGCTTTCCAGTACTGCCTGCGGGTGGACGTAGACGGCAACAGGTACTGGATCACCCACTCCGGCATCTCCACGCAAGCCGCTGAGGGAGTCAAGGGCATCGAGGTCCAGACTGACGAACAGATCATCGGACACCTCATCACCTGGCATCCTGATCAGGTATATTTCGGCTACCCGAACCTCAAGCGCGGAGAGCTATATGAGTTCGAGAATGGTACACAGGTCTTTGGACATCAATGCCTGAAGCAGCCTATGCTGGAAGACAGGTGGATAGCATTGGACACCGGTTGCGGCACCAAACCGCCGTACACGTTGACCGCCATCGTGCTACCCAGTAGGGAGATCATACAGGTGTGATGAGCGATTACGGCCATCTACGATACGTCAGTGACCACGGCATTGCGTCGATTGGTGATGTGTACGTCGCGACAGGGATTGTGACAGCAATCATCCCGGCGCTGATGGATGGTACGGCTCCCCCTCCCGAATCTGTGATCATTCTGGCTGGGGAGCAGCGAAACATCTGGCAGATGGGAGCACGGGAGTTCGTAGCTCAATCCCATATGCGTGAGCTGGACGTAGACCACGAGGTGATGCTTGAGAACCTCATGGCGTACCTCGCCCGTGTGCCGCGTGGGAACATCCTGTGGCAGGAGGACGAGACCCGACTTGTCCAAGGGCTGGCCGACCGTAGAGGTCGCAACCGTGTGAAGCTCCGGGCGCACTACCAGTTCCTGGCTGAACTTGGCATCGCGGGGGACGAGCAGTTCACGCGGTACCTGATCCGGTTCGACCAGTTCATCGCGGCGCTTGGGAACCTTGGAGTCGGTGAGCCTGCTCTGATCGGTAGGCACTCCGGCCACTTCACCCCACTCGACTATCGTCTTGTGTGGAGTGGAATGAACGTTGAGTGGGCATGTGCTTACCCCTACCGCATCAACCGAATGCTTCTCTTGCTGGAAGACCTACCAGACCTACCCGCGAAGGTGAGGCGGCGGGTTGGACAGGGAGATCCGCTGCTCCCTCTGTTCGTAGAGCAGGAGGTTGTTCAGCTACCCACCATCAGCCGGGTCGAGATCCTCATCGACTGATGGATGCAGCTCGTCGTACTCAGCTTGGCGAGCATCGAGAGCCTCAATCCAAGCGACCGCGACCGCCGCTACCTGCACCAGCTCAGCCCGTAGGATGTCAGGCTCGCCAGTGGACAGAGCTTCAAAGACTTCCTCTTGGAGGATGGTGTTCCAGGTGATGTTGTTCTGCATCGCCTGTTCGGTGGCGAGTGACTTGAGCTCCTCAGCCTTGGACATGTAGTTGGCGTGTGTGCCGTCTGCGTGATCAGACCTGCCCCACTTCGCATCCTGCTTCACGCGCTCGTGACCTACGTCAGCCAGCACGTCTACGGTACGTGATCCCATTAGAGCTCCCTCCGGGCTACGGCATTGAGCCACTGTGTGTCATTGTCTGGACGGTAGTCGGGGGTCTGCCACATGCGGACGACGTCCATGCGGAGCCTCTCAAACATGATTTCGAGGTTGACCTCGTTCATGTCGGTGAACACCCGGTAGCCATCCAAACGCTCCTCGAAGTCGCCGTGCTTGAACGACACGTACAGCACGCCACCTGGAACAAGCTGCTCCCTCAGCCTCGCCATGATGTGATTCAGCTCGGCCTTGGGTACGTGGAGCAGAGAAGCACAACACCAGATGCCGTCGAACAGGTGGTCGTAGTGGAAGTCCTGGAACCTCTGACGGGTGACGGTCACCCCGCTGTGATCAGATGCCAAAGCCACCAGCGCAAAGCTCGCGTCAAACGCGTCTACCCTGAAGCCCTGTTGCTTGAAGAACCGCACGTCGCGCCCACTGCCGCACCCTGCATCCAGTACCCGCGCCCTGTCAGGGAGTAGATCAGTGAACGGCGAGAGCACGGCGCTCACGTTGATGTCCACAGTGTTCTGGAAGTAGGTGTAGGCTTCCGATTCGTAGTAGTTCATGGTCTGCTCTTGAGCTGCTCCACCAACGCCTTCACTTGAGTCACAAGCTCGTCAAGCGTGCCGTCGTTGGTGATGGTGTAGTCGGGCTCGATGAGATCGATCTGTAGCTCGGAAGGGTGGTCTTCGAACGATCCAGTGTCTGCGTTGGGACGGACCACCTTGACGATGATGCCTCCCTTCTCCTTGATGATGTCTGCTTCGTTGGTGAACCGGGTGTCGGTGATGACCCAGTTCAGTGCGCCGGAGTTCTCAATGCGGCTGAGGCACGCGATGGCCCAGACGTCCTTGTTGATGAGGTTCCGTCCCCATTCCGTCCCCATGCTCTGCATCGCCCAGCGCGGAGTGATGCCGTAGCGCGGGTCGATGGTTTCCTTGACGTCGACGGTGCCGTGTACCTGCTCGTCCGTCATGTTCAAGGCAAGCTTCACTGCTTCCTTGATGGGTGCCGCGAAGAAGTCCCGAAGGTACCCCGCTTTGGTGAACACTTCGCCGACGGTATCCTTGCCGTGGCCCTTTTTCCCGGTAATTCCTACGATCACATTGCCTCCAGTCATGATTCTTTTGTGGCCCGCGTAAGAGCCCCGCCCTGAGTAGGACGGCCAACTTGCGGCGGGAACCCCAAATCAGGAGTCAACATGTCCTCACTTCCGACGCGGGTCAACTTGACCTACGACCTCGCGACCGAGTTCCTCTCGTTCCTCAAGGTAGGAGCAGACACCGAAGCCGGTGACTTGAACCTGCTCTGCCTCCAAGGCGCACTGCCCGACGAGCTCGGACAACTGGCCCTCAACAACAATGCCCCCGACATCTACAACGACACCGTCGCGTTGGTGCATCGTGGCGAAGACCTTCGGAAGGGCGTGATCCTCGCCCCCGGAACGACTGACCCCGGACGCTACTACACCGAGAACCCCATGGGACGTGACGGTGCTGCCCACCTCACCTTCGGACAGCATCTCTACACGGCGGGACAGCACAAGGGCTACCCCGCCCTGCGCTCCCTCAATGAGTTGAACCGCTTGTGGCGTGACCGCAACGGCAACTTCCAGCCCGACATCGGCGAGTCAGTGGTTCAGAGCTACGCAGGCGTGAACGTACATGCGGGCGGCAAGACGATGTACGTGGGACGGTGGAGCGCGGGCTGCATCAACATCGCGGGCGGCTTCGACGGCTCCAACTACCAGAAGTTCATTCAGCTTGTGAACATCCACTCCGAAGACAAGCGAGCCGTCAGAGTGACGATCTGGCGCGCAATCGACCTCTTCCGCTTCGTGCAGTACGGCTGGGACTACCGCCCGACCCTCGTGATGGGGATGAAGAACGGCTGGGTTGCAGAGCTACAGCGTCTGCTCAAGGCGAAGGGCGTAGCCACCGGGATTGATGGAGACTGGCGTGGGGGAACCTCTGCTGCCGTTGTACAGTTTCAGAAGGCGGCGGGCCTTACCCCTGACGGATGGGTTGGCGGGAACACATGGGCTGCTCTACTACGCTGAGGTGATTGTGAACTACGACGAACCACGACAGAAGGCTGACGGCAAGTGGCATTTCACCACCATGAACGACAAGGTCATTCGCCCCATCGGCAACTGCGCTGAAGAGTGTGAGGGACATGCCACCGCTGATGAAGCTCGGGAGCACTACCGGGACTACGTTCTGGACCGGGCGCGCTTCGGCGTTGAGATGCAGCGGGCTATGAAGTGCCGGGAGTGTGGCGAAGACACTCACCTCGCAGCTACGTTCTTCCCTATGGGTATCGCCCCGCTATGCGGCGACCATCATGAGAAGGAGTACTTGAGACCCTACGTGGGCTTCGACTCCATGCACTCTTAGGATCCGGCCTCTTCAGCCTCATCATCCATCAGCATGGTCAGACGTGAGGTATCAACGTCCTCGCTGCCTACGGAGTCTTGGTCGAGGAGGGTCGAGAGGTTCTCCGCCCACTCATCGAGTGACTTGCCGTGAGACTTCATCCACGACTTTGTCGTGGTGAAGTTGCCCTCTCCGTTCCCTCCGTGGGCGGATAGGTTCCCTCCCAGACGTGACATGGTCCGTATCATCTTCAACAACTCTGCACGCTTCATCCGTCAGCCTCATCATCCATCAACATGGTCAGGCGCGAGGTATCAACCTCCTCGCTGCCCTTGCTGTCGGTTTCAAGCAGTGTGGATAGATCACGGGCAAGCACGCCGAGTTCTTTAGACAGCTCCACAAGCCAGTCCCGGTTCACCTCAACCGATCCAGTGCCGTCCGCACCGGTCTGAGCGAGCTGCGCTTGCTTGTAGACGATTTTGCGGATGTGCTCAAGGAGCTTCTTACGATTCATGTGTCCCAGGACATAGCAGTCAGCTTGTTAGTTGCACGGTCTCGAGCTTGGTCCGCTGACCCCATTGCATTCTTCGCAATGATGTGCTCACCGTTCCACCGAATCTCCCACCACCAACACGCGGTTCGCACCGTCACAGTTCGGTTAGCGCCTGGGAAGTGGCCTGAGAGCGTGCCGGGCTGACGGGCTCTCGGAGGCGCAGAACGCCACACACGAGCTACGCGCTCGCCTCGGTACCTGAATTCGTACCCACGCTCCGGGCTACCGGCCCAGGTAATGGAAGGAGCTATGGATTCCCCCCATAGGAGTCGAACCCGTCGCTCTGAATGGTCTTGAGGCATGTCCTGAGTCTACCTTCCGGATGAGGTCTCCCAACCGCTTCGCCGCCTTTTCCCGAGCGGCATCGGGCGAGATGAGGAGATGGAGAGCCTGAATGTTGTCGCCTGCGTAGTCCACGCGCCAACCCCACACCAGGTCGGGGTCTTTGCCCCAAGCAGTGTCCTCAATCCGACCTACGCGGGCTACAACACTGCCGTTGATGTACCCGGTCCATCCCATTACTTCGTCACCTTGCCAGGTGACTTCTACACTTTCAGCGTCATTCATTGTCGTATGTCCTATGCGTTATAGAGGTACATCACCATGACGATCATACTCTGCCCCGCCGCAACTACGCGACGGGGTGAACATAGAGGTGATCGTCATGGCAAACCACAAGCGCCGTCGTCCCAAGAACCGTCGAGGCGGATGCCTGCTCTGTAAGCCCCACAAGGCCAACGGATGCAAGGGATCTCTCACTCACCAGACGAATCAGGAGAAGAAGGCTCGAGTGTCAGAGAAGGAGCAGCGGCGGGAAGCGGCTGACCCTACCAGGCATTGAGGCGGGCCTCGAGAACCTCACGGTACTCGAGGAGGTCTACTGAGCAGTTCTCCATGATGGGGCGCTGCTGCTGTAGCAAACCCCACTGAACATCCGAGATGAACGCGGGCTGCTCACCGGCAAGCAAGCCGCCCAGGGCTTCGATCCGGCGTTCGGTCAGCTCGTAGATGGTGTCGATCTGCGTATGCTCGACGACAACACGGTCACGGGGGGATGTGGCGAAAGGCATATCAGGCTCCAGGTCGTAGGGTCCAAATGTTGCAAGGACTGTAATGCAGCCCTGCCCAAGAACCGTCTCCGAAACGTACACGGAGTAGGTCTTCCTTGGGCCACCCTTCGAAGTCCTGATAGAACGTGCTCAACACTGTGCCTTCATCGTAGGCAAGCATGTCACGTTCATCGTCATCGAGCAGCTCGGCATTGATGCCGGTGTAGTCACCTGTGTGCCAGTAGGGCGTGTCACCCATCTGGAGCATGGGGTGGTACACGAACAACCCCATCCAAGTCTCCTCCGGAAGGGTGGAGAGTTGAACAAGGTCAAGCTGGCGGGGGTCAATCATGTCCTTTCGGACAATGAGAATCAGGTGAGGTGGCGAATTGTCACTACGAAGTCCATTCCTTCGTACTCAGTGACGTTGGTCTGCTCCACAACGTCTGCCGCGAAGCCGAACCGAATGGCGAGCCGCCTGAACTTCTCAGCGTCGCCTCGGGTGTCGAACGTGGCGGTCAGGGTCTCTGATCCGGGCTCGTTCATCTCGCCGCGTGTGCCCCACCGAATCTCATC